>Ga0265342_10000684_pt1 | contig 35433 bp, 32 predicted proteins | sample 4CB327metaG_FD_203125 | JGI IMG/M metagenome (GOLD analysis project Ga0265342, IMG submission 203125) | Rhizosphere microbial communities from Carex aquatilis grown in University of Washington, Seatle, WA, United States - 4-CB3-27 metaG | ecosystem: Host-associated > Plants > Roots >... | reverse complement strand
CTCATCGCCTGCGCGCACGCGTCGCCAACCTGACCAACCAGCTAAAAGCGCTTGGGTTCAGCGTCGCCCTGTCCAACGCGACCAATCCTGTTTCATAGCAGGGAGAGAGAAGGTAGCTGCACGACGCTCCCGAAAAATTAACACCCTTTCGACCTCAGGTCCGGATCCGAGGCCCTGAGGCCCTGAGGCCCGAGGCCCGAGGCCCGAGGCCCCCTCCGGTCCCGAGGCCCCCTCCGGTCCCGAGGCCTTTCCGGCGCGGTGAACCACCTCACCGTTCCGACGCTGGCCGGCGCATGCCGATCAGCACGCCGGCCAGCACCAGCGCCGTGCCCGCCAGGTTGGCGAGGGTGATCGGTTCGTGGTGGAGCAGGCTGCCGAGCGCCATCGCGATCACCGGCACCAGGACCGATATGTAGCTGACGCGCGTGACCGTCCAGTGGTTGACGAGCCAGGACATGAGCACGAACGCGCCCATCGATCCGGCGAACGTCAGATAGAGCACCGGTCCGAGGGTCGCAACCGTGGTCGGCAGGAGGTGGGGCTCGCGCATCGCGAAGCTCGTGCCGGCCGAGATCACGGCGCCGATCGCGCATCCGGCCGCGTTGGCGCCGATCGGCTTCTGCCGCGGCCCGCGTTTGAGCACGATGTTGCCGCCTCCGCTCAGCGTCGCGGCCGCGAAGATCGCGAGGAGGCCACCGGGCGAGATCCGACCGCTCAAGCTGGGAGAGAAGAGCACGACGACGCCCGCGAACGCGGTGATCGCGCCGGCCACCTTTGGCAGCGTGAGCCGCTCCATGCCGAAGGCGCGCGCGAGGAATGCGCTGGTCATCGGCAGCGTCGCGTACATCACCGCCGACAGCCCCGAGGGAACCGTCTTTTCGCCCCAGTAGAGCAGGGGGAAGTTGACGCCGAACTGCAGCACGCCGTAGATGAGCGCCGCGCGCAGAGCGGCGCCGGTCGGAAGCGCCTCGCCGCGCGCCAGCGACCAGGCCCCCAGCAGCACGGTCGCCAGCACCAGGCGCAGGGTCGCCGCCCAGACCGGCGCCAGCGCGTCGTTGCCGATGCTGATGACCAGAAACGTGCTGCCCCAGATCGCGCTGCACGCCGAGAACGCCAGCCAGGGCCGCAGATCCGCGTTTCTCTCGGCCGCGGCCAAACGCGCCTCGGCCGGCGTCACGTTCGCCCCACGCTCGACGACACTCGCTGCACGCCCGTCTTCTACTTCGATAGCCGAGGTCAGGGAAGCATCGGCCAGCTGCGATTCAGTTTCAGCGAACCGCCAAGACGCCAAGGACGCCAAGTCCGGACCCTTGATAATCCGGATCCGGATCTTGGCGTTCTTGGCTCCTTGGCGGTTTCCTCATCCGCATGGTCTATCCGATGTGCATCTGCTCGCGCCAGCCGCCAGCCGCGCCGCCCGGGCCGGTGAACCGCTTCGGGCTCCAGGCGTCGAACAGCTCGTGCGTTTCCTTGCCTAGCAAATGGCGCGCGTAGTAGCGCGATACCACCGGCGCCATCATGAAGCCGTGGCCCACGAAGCCGCAGCAGACGTAGAAACCCGGCGTGCCCGGCGCCTCGCCGACGATCGGATCGCCGTCGGGGCTCATGTCGTAGGGGCCGGCCCACTGGCGCACGACCTTGACGTCGCCGAGGAGCGGCATGATCTCGACCATCGCGGTCGCCATCGATTGCAGGAAACGCAGCCGCGACCCGAGCCGAACCTCGCGGTCGCGCGGGCTCGGCAGGGTGATGCCTCCCACAATCTCTCCGCGCAGCGATTGCGAAAAGTAGAGCCCGGACTCGAGCACCGAAACCATCGGTCGCAGGAACGGCTTCAGCGGCTCGGTCGAGAGGATCTCGTGGCGCTCGGGCCAGTCGGGCAGCTCGACGCCGGCAAGTCGGGCGACCTCGGGCGACCAGGCGCCGGCGGCGTCGACCACGCGCGCCGCGATCAGCGGTCCTTTCGACGTTTGCAGGACGAAGTCGCCGCTCGCGCGCCGCTCGATCGCGCTCACAGGGGTCGCGGTGTGGATCGCCACGCCGCGTTTCTGCGCGGCGCGCGCGTAGCCCCACAGGAACGGCCAGGGAAACACGATCGCGTCGGTCGGGTTGAAGCAGGCGCCCGCGAAACCGGCCTCATCGCCGGCGCTTGCGTCGCGGACCTCGAGCTCTGGCACCAGCTGGCGGGCCTCGTTCATGTCGATGAGGCGCGTGGGCACATCGCAGCGGTTCTGCAGCGCGATGCTGGCCTCGAGGTGCGCGCGTGTGGCCTCGGTGCGCGCCAGGAAAAGATAGCCGCCCTGGCGCATCCAGACGTTGATGCCCATCTCCTGCGCGAAGCCGGCGCAGATCGACAGCGACTCCTGCATCAGGCGGATGTTCATCTCCGTCGACCACTGCTGGCGCACGCCGCCGCCGTTGCGCCCCGACGCGCCCCAGGCCAGGTAGTTGGCGTCGACGACCACGATCCGCTTGCCGCCCTCCGCCGCCAGGTTGTAGGCCAGCGCCAGCCCCATCACGCCGGCGCCGATGATCGCGATGTCGGCCGCGGCCGGCAGCGGCGTGGCCGCGCCCGGGGCGCCGCCGGAGTGGCTCGGGCGCGGCTTACGCGTCGTCATTGGCGGGCACGGCCGCCTGGCGCGGCCCCGCAAAGTATTTGAGCTCGGTCGGCACCAGCGGCGGACGCGTGGTGAAGGGGTGCATCGCTGCCGGGTCGCGCCCCGATGCCTCGGCGATCGCGAGCGCGACGACGCGCAGACACTCCTTGCCCTGGCAGGGCCCAGTGCCGAAGCCGGTGTAACGCTTCACCTCTTCGAGGTCGCGCAAGCCCGATGCGACCGCACGCTGCACGTCGGTGAGCGTGACGTCCTCGCAGCGACAGAGGATGACCTTCTTCGACATGGGCCGTCGCCGGAGGGCTACTTCGGCGCCATAGCGTCCTCGGTCGCGGCCTTTTCTTTCGCGCTCTCCTTCACCTTCTCTTTGCCCTTGTTCTTGTCCTTGCCGCCCGGCACCTCGAAGCGTTTGTCGTCGACCGGCTTGTCAAACGCCACGTTGGTCACTCGCGCCGAGAATTCGATCGGGCCGGTCGTCATCTCGACCAGCTCGGGCAGCTTGAGCCCGCCGAAGTCCTTCCAGCTCTTGATGCGCGAGGTGAACGGTACGTCGCCCTGGGGCGTCGCCGCGATCCCCTTTTGCGAGACTTGCAGGTGGGTCTCGGCGTCGTAGCAGGTGGTGAGCGGCTGGCCGATCGACGGTGTCAGCTCGAGGCACTCCAGCGCGCGCCCGCCCTCGGTGTCGGCCTTGACCGCGATCTTGCTGAAGAGCTTCTTGAAGTTGCGCTCGAGGTTCCAGGTGCTCTCGAGCTTGAATTGCGCCGCCTCGGCGCCGTTCAACAAGCGCAGGCCGTTCACGGGATCTTCGGACCAGATCACGCGGCCGTTGGTTCCCTCGCGAACCTCGCCGACATTGGGGATGTTGGTGGTCGCCAGTGATTTGTTGCGCGAGGTGATCGTCTGGATGCGCGTGCCGGTGATCCCCATCTTCGCGTACTCGATGATGGTGGTCGTCTCCATCGAGCGGTGACTCTTCCACGGCGCGTCGCCGCCGGTTGCCGTCACCGCGTCGTTGATGATCGCGTCGGCGCTGCGGGGTGGCGGCGGCGGGGTGGCGCCGAGGCCCGCATCGGGCGCGGCCCCGACGGGAGCGGACATCAGCAGCAACAGCGTGGTCGAGACGTATCGAAAGGTGGCCATCCTCCTCCATGCTCCGACGCCGATCGAGCGGCGTCAAGCATGGGACCGGTGGGCGGGCCGTCGGGGGGGGTGGCAGGCAACGCGGGTGAGGACCGAACGATCCAAGCGACGGAGATGCGTTGGACCACGGCCTGGTTGCTCGCGCTGGCCGTGCACGTTGCGGCTGGGGTGGCGGTGTGGCTGGGGTGCCGGGCGGCGCTGGAGCCGCGGGTGGAGAGAGACACTGTCGAGCTGGCGGTGGTGGAGGGTGGGACGAAGCGCCCCGAACCGGCGCCGAAGCACGTCGACGATCACGTCAACGTCGACGATCACGTCAACGTCGACGATCACGTCAACGTTCACGATCACGTCAACGTTCACGGGGGCGGTCCCGTTCACGTGCACGTCAACGATCACGGGGGCGATCACGTCAACGTTCACGATCACGTCAACGATCACGTATACGATCACGTCAACGTCAACGATCACGTGGATGCGAAGGTGGACGCGGTCAAGGGCGCGAGCGCGCACGGCCCGATCAATCTCAATCTGGTACCCAGCTCGCTCGCTGCGCTCGAACCGCCAGCGGCGAACGCCACGCTCGACACGGCGACCTTGCATGGGACCGTCGCGGCGGACGGGACCATGCACATCCACAATAAATCGGCGGTCACACTGGGGGGCGATCTCACTCAACCGGGGCGCGTGCTCGACAGCTGGTTGAAAGATCCCAAGGCCCACGCCGCCTCTCGCGACGGCACTGTCGCCATCGTTCAGGGGACCTTCGACGTCACCGACTCGATCATGCGCGCACACGGACAGGATCCGTACCGCTCGCAACGCATGAAGATGCTCGACGAGACGCGCGAGCAGCGGCTGACGCTGGCGACCCGCGACAGGACTGCGCGTCGAGAGAGCGAGCTCGCCGCTCTTCCGACGGAGCTGCGAAATATCTGGAAGGACGATGCACGCCCGGCGAAGGAGCGGCGGCAGATCATTTTCCAGCTATGGGACGAGTGTCAGGAACCCGCCGAGGGGGAGGGCGAGGGCGCCGCGGCAGGAGCGCGTGCTAGAAGGGAAATCGTGCTTTTCATCCGCGAGCGGCTCGCCGAGGGTAGCCAAGGGGCATACCCGAAAGAAGAGCTCGCGACGCTGAACCGCGCGCGTCAATCGCGCCAGCGTTTCGATCCCTATGGACGCTCACCCCTCTGAGTGTTGTAACGTCGACGGGACAGCGTCGGGATCGGGCCCGTCATTCGGCTGGCTTGCGGCCCGTCTCGCGACGCTGCGCTCGGAGGTAATCGATCATGCGAAGAAAGGGTTGGCTCGTCGGCGCTCTGGCCGTTCCCCTCATCGTGTCCTTTTTTTCGGGCCTGCTCGCCTGCGGTTGTGGCGGACGCGTGATCGGCTTGATGGAGGACGCCGGCAGCACGTCGCCGCCCCAGCGCGGCTCCGTTGACGGATCGATGACCCTCGTCGACACGGGGTCGCCCCCGCCTCCTCCGATGGACGCCCCCGTGGTCGTCGACGTGCCGGTGGCGCGCGACGTGGCGCCCGATCTCGGTATCACGATGCCGTGCACGGTAGCCGACAACAACTGCCCGGATGGCTTCTATTGCCAGTCGGCCAACTGCATGACCGGCGTCTGCACCGCCGCGCCCGCGAGCAGCGACGAGGATCCGGTGTGTGGCTGCGATCGGCTGACCTACTGGAACACCTCGATCGCGGCGGCCAACGGCGCCTCTGTTCGCACCACCGGCGCTTGCCCGGCGGGTGTCGCCTGCAGCGTCAACAACCCCGCCTGTCCCGCGCCGGCGCTCTGCAGCCTGGAGCAGGGGAGCGCCGCCGGCTGCAATCTTCTCAATCCGGGCGGCCGCTGCTGGGTGCTGCCCGATACCTGCCCCCCGCAGGCCGCCGGCACCACGCCGACCACCCGTCGGTGCAACACCAACAACGCCTGCCAGACGCGCTGCAATCTGATCATGAACGCGCGCACGTTCTTCGTCGACCCGACCTGCCCGTGACGGCTATTTCACGCGCGCCGCTTTGACCGCATTCAGAGCGGCGTCGAGCACCGGATCCCGCCCGGTTTGCAGGCCGGAGCGCGTCTCGATCACGCGGCGGTCGGGTAGCACGCCGCGCCCTTCCAGCAACACGCCCTTGGGCGTCTTGAAGTCGGCGACCACGTACTGCATGACCGCGCCGCCCGGCAGCGCCTCGATCACCGACGGCAGCACCGCGCCCAGCGTGACGTCACCGACGATGATCGCGCGCTTCGCCTCTTGCAGACCGGCGGCCAGCATCTCCGACGCCGATGCCGTCCCCTCGTCGGTGAGGATCGCCACCGGCCCGGTGAACGGCACCGCGCGCAGGTCGGGGCTGGCGGTGAGCACCTGGTTGAATTCGCGGAACTTCAGCGTGCCCAGAGTCAGCGGCTCGCTGACGAGCAGCGCGGCGATGGGGATCGCCATCGCGCCCTGTCCGCCGGGGTTGCCGCGCAGATCGATGATCAGTGCCCGTGCGTGCCGCGCGCGGAACCCCTCCATCGCGCGCTTGATGTCGGCCATCACCGGCTGCAGCAGGAAGATGTTGAACGCCAGGATGCCGATGTCGCCGCGCATGTCGGCGCGCACCTCGGGATAGAGCGGCGGTAGATGTCCGAGTTCGACGGGCGCCGACTCCGGCTGCTCGCGCTCCACGAGCGTCTCACCTGGCCGATCGCCGTTGTCGAGATAGCGCAACGACACCTTGGTGCCGGCCGGTCCCATCAACCGGTGCTGCGCGCGCCGCCGGAGCGCAAAGCGTTCCTCGACGGGCCGCAAAGGTCGCTTCGACGGCGACTGCACGTGCAGCTCGCGCCCGCCGATGTGGGTGACGATGAAGCCGGGCGAGAGCCCCGCGCGTTCGGCCGGCGAGCCGGGGCGGACGCGCGTGATCGTCGGCCGGTTCTCGATCACGCGGATGGTGATGCCCGGATCGGCGGCGCCGCCCGGGCCGGGCGTGGAGTCGCCAGGCTCCTCATTTTCGTCCTCGGCGCCCGGTCCGGCGATCATCATGTGCGACTGGCCGAGCTCGCCGATCATCTGATTCAGCGTGCGGTAGAACGTGGCGTCGCTGGGCGCGGCCAGCGCGAGCGGTTCGTAGCGCGCGCGCACGGCGGTCCAGTCGATGCCGCCCAGGGTCTTGTCGTAGTGCTTGTCGCGCACCAACTTCCAGGCTGCGTCGAGGATTGCGCGCCGTTCGGTGCGGCGCGCGTCGTCGCGTGCCTCGCGAGCGGCGACCGGCGTGGGAACGAAGGCGGGCGGCTCGACGACCGCGGCGTCGGCGGGGCGCACGGAGATCGGGGGTGGCGTCGCGGGCGCGGGTGCGGGGGGCGCAGCGCAGCCGGCGGCGATCGCGATCGCGGCGAGCCAAGCGCGGGCGCGAGCGTGCCTCGGCGCCAACACCGCGCGGTCCTCGCGCAAGCGGCGCGCTTTCATGTCGCCGGCCCGGTGGCGAGATCGGCGGCGATGGCGCGGCCAGCCGCTTCGCCGGCCTGCGCCGCCGCGTCGGCACCCGCGAATCCGGTCACGTCGCCGCACGCAAAGACCTCACGCGCGCGCGTCCGGAAGCCCCCGTCGACGACGACCGCGAAGCCGCCACGCGCCGGATCGAATGCGACCTCGGCTCCGTGCTGGCGGGCCAGCTCCGAGGCCGGCGCTGGCAGGGCGGCGACAGCGACGAGATCGGCGGTCACGACGCGCGTCTTACCGGCGCCCGCTGCGCTCTCGATCTCGACCGCACGCACGGCTTGAGCGCCGCGCACGCCGACCACCCGCGGCTGCGCCGCCCCGTTGCCCGGCGCTGAGATCGCAACGAGCTCGGCGTCGATGCCGGCCGCGGCCAGCGCGTCGACCAGCGCCGCCGGCCCAGTCGCTTCGCTCGCCGCCAGCACCAGCACGCGCTTGCCCTGCGGAACCGGGCGCACCCCGTGGTGAAACGCGAGGCGCCCGCAGGCGCGCGCCGACACGATCCCCGGGCGATCGTTGTCGGCGAAGGGGAGGTTCTGGTCGTAGGCGCCGGTCGCGTAGAGATACCGGCGCGCCACCACCCGTCGCAGGCCCGCGGGTGTCACGACCGCGAGCAGGCCCGTGGTGTTCCGCGTGTCGCCGCCGTCGCTCGTCGTCTCGCCGTCCTCGGGAAAGAAGGCGATCGCCGTCGCGTCGCTCTCGAGGCGCGCGCCCGCTCGTTGGGCCGCTGCCGCCATCTCCGCGCCGTGGGCGCCCCCACCCGGCGCCGCGAGCAGCGAGCCTCCGAACGCCGCCTGCTCGTCGAAGAGCACGACGTGGGCGCGCGGCGCCGCTTCTGCGCATGCGCGCGCCGCCGCCAGCCCCGCCGGACCGCCCCCGACGACGCAGAGGTCGACGTGTTCGATGGCGCGCGCGCCGTCGAGCGTCGCCGCGGGAGCGTCGGGCAACATCCCCGAGCCACCCATCTGGCGCACCAGCTTCAGGAACAGCACGTTGCCGACGCGGGTCTCGGTCATGAGCGTGTGGTGGTCCATGCCCTCGGGGAACAACCAATCGGCGGCGCGCAGCAGATCGACGTCGGCGCTCGGGAACGCGTTCTGGCGCTCGCAGCGCAGCCCCGCGCGCGCTGGTGTCATGCAGGCGCGCCGGTTGGGTCGCCCGTCGATGCGCAGATAGCAGGAGGCGCAGTGCCCGTCGAGGCAGAAGAACCCGCGCGGTCGGTGGTACTTCGACGATCGCCCCAGCACCTTGACGCCGGCGGCGTGAAGCGCGACCGCCACCGGCTGTCCGTCGAAGGCGCGCACCAGACTCCCCTCGAAGTCAAAGGTGATCGGCGCGCCGCGCGGAGCGGGGAGCGGGACAGCAGGTGAGTCGACGCGCAAGGCCCGGGGACTCTATCAGGCCGGCGCTTCGCTTCAATTTCCAATCGTGCGGCGCCGACGGCAGCAGCGTGGTGCGGGTCGGCGACGGTGCGGCCGCGCTGTCGAGCGCGGCCACACGCTGACTGGCAGCGCTCGGGACTTTCCGGTATAGACCGGGCCGATGTTTTCGTCGTCGGTCGCGCCGGTTTCACGGTTTTCACGCGCGCGCGGGTTTGCGGTCGGGCTTCTCCTGTTTGCAGGGCTCGCAGCGACGGTCGTCGGCGCACCCGCACGCGCCGACGCGCCAGCACGGGTCACGCTCGACGAGGCGGTCGCGCGCGCGCTGCAGAGCAACCCGACCGTCGCGATCGCCATCGCCGAGATCGACCGCGCGGACGCGCTGTTGCGCCAGGCGCGCGCGGCGTATTTCCCGTCCCTGATCGGCACGGCGTCATACACACGCCTCGACGGTGATCGGCTCGCCGCAACCGGAGCGGTCGCCGCCGGCGAAAACCAGCTCGCCGCGAACGTGCAGCTGACGGTTCCGTTGTTCGCGCCGGTCGCGCGGGCCAATGGCCGGCACGCGGAGGACAATCGCCACATCGCCGAGGCCAGCGCCGACGATGTGCGCCGCCAGCTGGCCGTTGCGACCGCCCGCGCCTACTTGGCGGTGGTCGCGCAGCACCGGGTGATCGAGGCCAACGAGAACGCGCGCCACACCGCGCAGGCTCACTACGACTATGCCCACACGCGCTTCGCCGGCGGCGTCGGTCGCAGCATCGACGAGGTGCGTGCGGAGCAAGAGCTGCGCACCAACGAAGTCAACGTCGAAGGTGCCTACGCCGCGCTCGTGCACGCGAAAGAGGCCCTGGGCGTGCTCATCACCGCGGACGGCCCGGTCGACACCGTCGACGATGTGGCGCTGGGGCAGCCACAGAGCCTGGGGGCGGCACTCAACGATGCGCGTACGCAGCGGTCGGACGTCAGGGTGCTGGAGACCCGTGTCGCCGCCGGCGAGCGCCTGGTCAAGGACGACTGGGTCTATTACGCACCGATCCTCTCGGCGGTCGGCGAGCCGTTCTACCAGCACGGCCTCTACCCGCCGAGCCTCTACCCTCGGGTCGGCTGGCAGGCGTCGCTGATCCTGTCGCTGCCGCTCTACGACGGCGGCGCGCGCACCGGCATCGCGCACGAGCGCGAAGCGCTGGTCGTCGAGTCGCGCGCAAATCTGGACCTGGCGCTGCGCCAGGCGCAGGCCGATGTGCGCGCGGCGTTCGACGCCATGGTTCACGCCGACAAGGCATTGATCGCCGCACGTGCCGCCGCCGATCTCGCGCGCCGCGCGCTCGAGTTGGCCAACCTCGCCTACAAGGCGGGCGCGACGTCCAACCTGGAGGTCATCGACGCCTCGCGTGAGTCGCGCGCCGCCGACACCGCCGCCGCGCAGGCCGAAGACCTGGCACGCGAGTCCCGGCTCGATTTGCTGTCGGCGAGCGGGCGCTTTCCGTAGGCGCGCGGCCTGGGTCGCGTCGCGTTTCTGGCGCGACTCGGGTCACGAAATGGAAAACCCCTTGCCGCCCGAGTTGCGTAAGCCGCCGTCTCGACTAATGATGATGGTGGTGCTTCGCCCGTCGCCGATTTCGCGAGCCCGCGCTGTCGGCGCGCGTGCCCGGACAGCAATCGCGAAAGCGCTGAGGGTCGGCGTCGCTCTCGCGTGTCTCGGCGTTCCGGCGTGTGGAGGAAGCAGCGGCGGTGGCGGTGTTTCGTCCGGCGCGTCGTCGCCATTCGATCTGCCCCAGGTCGTGAGCTCGGGCGGGCCCGTGCTCGATGCGCCGCGCGTGCAGCCGATCTACTTTCCGGGCTACACCTTCCAGACCGACGTCGATACGTTCCTGGGAAAGATGGCGCGCAGCACTTACTGGCCGACGGTCGTCAGTGAGTACGGCGTGGGAGATCTCACCATCATGCCGAGCGTGGTGACCACGGTCAGCTCGGGTGCTTCGATCGCCGACACGGATATCCCGGGGCTGCTCGCCCAGGTCTTCGCCTCCGACGGTGCGGCGCTGGGCTCGCCCAGCCGAGACACGATCTATCTCATGCTGTTTCCCTCGTCGACGAGGATCACGGCGCAGGGCCAGGTCATGTGCGGCGCCGGCGCGCCCAGCGGGTACCACATGGAGTTCTCGATCGGCGGCATCAGCATTTCGGGCGTGGTGGTGCCCACGTGCCCGAACTTCGCCGGCGACACGAGCCTGATGGGCGTTCAGGCGCTGACGCCGACGATCAGCCACGAGATCGTCGAGGCGTCCACCGACCCGTTCACCACTACGTCGCCGGCCTTCTTCGACGTCGACCAGCGCCACGCGATCTGGAGCGTGGCGATCAACGGTGGCGAGATCGCCGATCTCTGCGAGAACGAGACTCCGGACCTGATCACGCCCGATGACCTCGGCTACCCGGTGCAGCGGGTCTGGTCGAACGCCGCGGTCAAGGCCGGGACCGGGCCCTGCGTACCGGTCCCGCCCGGCGAGCTGTTCTTCATCGCCGTTCCGTCGTTGCCGAATCAGGTTCTGGTGAGCGAAGACGGGAAGCAGTTCAACGTGCCGGCGCTGAATGCGACGCTCGGCGCGTCGGCGACCGTCAGCGTCAGCTTGCACAGCGAGCGGAACGGCGTTGCCAGCTGGGGGGTGGGTGCCATCGAGTATCACTCCGACAACGCATCGATGGCGCGCCCCGCGGGGCTCCTGGGGCGGACCGGCCAGACGTTGCAGCTGACCGTTGCGCCCAACGAAGTCGCGTCCGGTCTGTTCCCGCTGATCGTCGAGTCGCTCAGCAACGACTCGACCGCCATCCACTTCTGGATCGGCGCGATTGTCCGTAAGTAGTCCGCGCAAAATGATTTGCGGACGTGAATCGCGGCAGGTGACGCGCGCGCCGTTCTGGGCGACGATGGAGCGATGTCGATCACGATTTCGCTTATTGCCTCGCTCATCGCTCCCTTGATCTTCGCTCAGGCCGGCCCCGGGCTGCGGGGCTCGCCACCGCCGCCGCCGCCGGTCGAACATGTCACGCCGCGACCGGGCTTCGCCTGGATCGAGGGCAACTATGAATGGCGCGACGGCCGCTATGCCTGGACCGGTGGCCACTGGGAGAAGGAGCATCCGGGGCGTCGCTGGCACGGCGGGCACTGGGACTGGCGCGGCGATCGATATGTGTGGGTGCGCGGCGAATGGGTTGGGGGGCCTGCCTATGTGCCGCCGCCGGCGCTGATCGTCGAGACGCCGCCGGCCCCGCCGCCGCCCCCTCCTCAGGCCGCGCCGCCACCGCCACCGCCGCAGCCGCGGGCAGGTTACGTCTGGATTCCGCCGGCGCACGAGTGGCGTGACGGACGGTACGTCTGGCTCGAGGGACACTGGGAGAAAGAGCGACGCGGCCACCACTGGGAATCGGGGCACTGGGATCGCGACGGTGACCGTCACGGATGGCACCCCGGCGGTTGGCGCAGCATCGACGAGGACAACGTGCCGTCCGGCGCTCCGCGCGGGCCGATCTCGATCCGCGGGCGCGTCGTCGACGGGCATGGTGCGCCGGTGCCCGGGATCCCGATCGTCCTCGCCGGCACGTCCGAGGGGCGCGCCATCACCGACGGAAACGGCTTCTACGCTTTTACCGGCCTGGCGTACGGTTCGTACGCGGTCCGTCCCACCGCGGGCGGCTGCGGCTTCTCGCCCGATGTCGTCAACCTCAACAACCTGGGAGGTCCGGTGGTGCAAGACTTCAGCACGTCGTGCGGGCGGCGATGAAGGCCGGGCGGGGCGCTCGCGCGAAGGTCAACTCCAAGGCCCGGGAAAAGGCCAAGGCGAAGGTGGGCGCGAAGACCGCGCGCAAGCGGCCGCCGGCGCGCAAGCGCGTCGCTGCCTCGAGCAAGCCGCGCCGGCCGCGTGCGCAGGCGCTACACCCGCGCGGCGAGCTCGAGCGCCTGCTCGCGCTGCGCAACGACCACCCCGAGCGCCTGAGCGATATCGACCAGCGGATCCACGAGGAATTTGCCGAGACCCATGCGGTACTGGTGCTCGACATGTGCGGCTTCTCGCGGCTGACCGCGCGCTACGGGATCATTCATTTCCTCTCGATGATCCACCGCCTGCACGGCATCGTGCTGCCGATCATTCGCGCGAACGGTGGCACGGTGGTCAAGACCGAGGCCGACAACGTCTTCGCGGTCTTCCCCGACGTCCCGCCCGCAGTGGCGACCGCGATCCAGATCCAGGAGCGCCTCGACGCCGCCAACGTCTTCCTGCCCGAGGATTGGGACCTGCACGCCAGCCTGGGCATTGGCTATGGCGAGCTGCTGATGATCGGCGACGACGATATGTACGGCAACGAGATGAACCTCGCCTCCAAGCTGGGGGAGGACATCGCCGGCCGCGGCGAAGTATTCCTCTCCGAGGCCGCCCACGCACGCGTGGCCGGCGGAAATTACGAGCCGCGGCAAATCCCGATCTCGGCGATGACCGTGACCGCTTACAAGCTCCTGCTCTGAGCCGTCCTCGTCCTCGTCACCGCGCCGTTCGCTCGCCAAATATCGCCGTCCCCACGCGCACCAGCGTCGCGCCCTCGGCGATCGCCACCTCCAGATCGTGGCTCATCCCCATCGACAGATGCACCAGATCCACGTTCGCCCGCGCGTGTGCTCGCTCCGCCTCGCGCAGCGCGCGCAGCGCCGCGAAATGCGGGCGTGACGCCTCGGCCTCCTCACCCAAGGGCGGAATCAGCATCAGTCCGGTGCAGCGCACCTGCGCGCGCGCACCGAAGTGGTCGAGCAACGCCGGCAGCTCGGCGGGCGCGACGCCGTGCTTGCGCGTGTCGCCCGCGACGTTGACCTGCACCAGGCAGTCTTGCGTCGTACCGGCGGGCGTGCGGCGCGCGACTTCGTCGAGCAGCTCGATCGAATCGATGGTGTGCAGCAGCGCGACCTTTCCGGCGACGTACTTGACCTTGTTGGCCTGCAGCGGGCCGATAAAGTGCCAGCGCGCGATCGCGATCGCGACCGTCGAGCCGGCGGCAGCCGCCGCGTCGATCACCGCGCGCTTGTCGCGCAGCTCCTGCGCGTAGTTCTCGCCGAAGTCGCGCTGGCCGGCGGCGAGCGCGTGAGCGACGTCGTCAGGCGGCATCTTCTTGCTCACCGCGATCAACGTGACGTCACCTGGCGCGCGACCGGCGGAGGTCGCCGCGGTGGCGACGCGCGCGCGCACGTCGCCGAGGCGCGCGGCGAGCTCCTCGGCGCGGATCACCGGGCTCCGGGGGCAGTCGGGACGCCGAACGCCGCGGGCGGGTAGCCGCCGAGCGCGCCGGCGGCGATCAGGTCGGCCACGACCTCGGCCAGCGGCAATCCGATCACGTTGGTATGCGAGCCGCGGAGCTCCGTGGTGAAGACCGCGGCGATCCCCTGCACCGCGTAGCCGCCGGCCTTGCCCTGCCACTCGCCGCTGGCGGCATAGGCGTCGATCTCGGCGGGCTGGATCAGCCGGAACGCGACCAGCGTGGTCACGGCGCGATCGATCACGCGCGCCTCGCCGCCCGTCCCCAGCCGCCCGTTCCAGATGCGGTAGGCGGTGGTGACCTCATGCCGGCGGCCCGCCAGGCGGACCAGCATCGCGCGGGCGTCGGCCTCGTCGCGCGGCTTTCCCAGGATGTCTCCGTCGAGGATCACGATGGTGTCGGCACCGAGCACGGTCAGTCGCTCGCCGCCGCCGGACGGCAGCGCTGCGACCGCGGCGTCGCACTTCGCCGCTGCGAGCCGGCGCACGCAATCGCCCGCGCGCTCGCCGGGAAGCGGGGTCTCGTCGAGATCGGCAGCCGCCAGCTTCAAGCGCAGGCCCAGCCGCTCGAGCAACTCGCGCCGCCGCGGCGACGCGGAGGCGAGGATCAGGTCGAATGCGGCGGGCGCCTCGGACGCGAGATTCATGCGCTGGGTTTTTACCGCGTTTCTTTCGGCGCGCGCGAAACATCGGCCGCGCGCCGCCGATAAGCCGGCATGCACCATCAGCGGAATGGTCCCGGTCGGGGCAGGCAGGTGCTTGCCCGCGTGCGGCTCGCGATCGCAGCCTGGGTCGTGTTCCTGCTGAGCGTCGGCTGTGCGCCGCAGACCGATCTTTACGGAGAGGCCGCGACCGGCGGGGACGATCCGGCCGGCGGCTCGGCGGCCGGTGCGCTCGTCGACCCGCCCGCGGGCACGACCGACGTACCGAGCAACCTGGCGGCGGTCGTCGCGCGGTTGCCGGCGGCGGTTGCGACGGCGGGCGCGACGTTCCGCCTGCGCCCGTCAGGCGATGACAGCGGCGCGGGCAGCGTGGCGCTCGGCGACAGCGCCGCGGTCGCCTGCCCGGGTGCGGTCGCCGGCAGTTGTTACCGCGTGCCGCTGGAGTCGCTGCTGGCGCCCAGCGATAGCTTCGTCTTCGAATTGGTGGCGGCGGTGACCGCCGGCGACGGCACGCCCGCCGCCACCGGTATCATCGGCGCATTCGACAGCGCCGCATCGGCCGACGTCACGCCACCGCAGCTCGTCGACTTTGCGGTCTCGCTCGCGGGGCCGTGCGCGACCGTGCGCTTCTCCACCGACGAGGCGGCGAGTGCCGAGGTCGTCGTACGCGCTGTCGCTGGTGAGCGGGTCACCGAGGCGGGCGTCGGGCAGACCGCGTTCGATCTGGCGGTGGCGCTCACGGGCCTCGAGCCGGGCGAGCCGGCCGAGGTCGTGCTGCGCGTGACCGACCGCGCCGGGAACCAGGTCGAGACCAGCGCGGGGTCGGTCGAGCTGCCGCCAGAGACTCCGCTGCTGGTGATCACCGAGGTGCTCGCCAACCCGGCCGGTCCCGAGCCCGGGCAGGAGTTCGTCGAGCTGCGCAACATCGGCGACGTCGATCTATCGCTGGCCGGGCTGCGGCTCGAGGACTCGAAGGGCGCCGATGTCCTGCCCGAGGCGACGCTGGTGGCGGGGGCCTACGCGCTGGTCGTGCCGTCGACGTTCGATCCGGGCAGTCCGCGCGACGTCCCGCCGCGCGCCGGCACGCTGATGGTTCCGGTCGACGCACGCCTCGGGTCCGACGGCCTGTCGAACAGCGGCGAGGTGGTGCGGCTGCGCATGCCGGGAACCGGAACCGAGCCGCTGATCTCGATCTACGGGGGCTGGGTCGACGTCTCGGCCGCGAGCGCGGCGGGCAAGAGCGCGCACCGGCTGGTCGACGCGTCCTGTGATCACCCGACGGCCTGGACCAAGCCGCCGCGCGGGCCGACACCCGGCTGGGGAACGCCGTGAGATTGTGCCTCCGAAATCCCGGCGGTGGTATGGTAGGGACCACGTCATGTCAGGCCACAATCGCTGGTCCAAGATCAAGCACAAGAAGGAGGCTTCGGACTCGAAGAGGTCCAAGGTCTGGACCAAGGTCATCAAGGAGATCACCATCTCCGCGCGGCTCGGTGGCGGCGACATCAACGGTAACCCGCGGTTGCGCGCCGCGGTCGACAAGGCCCGCTCGGTCAACATGCCCAACGACACGATCGATCGGTCGATCAAGAAGGGGACCGGCGACCTCGAGGGCATCTCCTACGAGGAGTTCAACTACGAGGTCTTCGGTCCGGGCGGCACGGCGATCTTGGTCGAGATCATGACCGACAACCGCAACCGGACCGCCAGCGAGATCCGCAACCTGATCCAGCGTGGCCATGGCAACCTGGGCGCCCTCGGGTCCGTCGGCTGGATGTTCAAGAAGCAGGGGATGATTGTCTACGAGAAGAGCGCGGTCGACGAGAACGCGCTCACCGATCAGGCGATCGAGCTTGGCGCCGAGGACATCCGCGGCGAGGGCGAGGCCCTGATCGTCGTGACCGAGCCCAAGGAGTTCGAGCGCATCCGCGAGGCGCTCAAGGCTGCCAAGGTCGGAAACGGCAAGCTGCCGGAGCCGGTCTCGGCCGAGGTCACGATGGTCCCACAGAACGTCGTGAAGCTGACCGGCAAGGACGCCGAGGGGGCGGTGAAGCTGGTCAGCATGCTGGAAGACCACGACGACGTTCAGAACGTCTACTCGAACATGGACGTCGACGAGTCGGTCCTGGAGAGTGTCGGTTAGCGCCGACCGGGGACCGCGTACGGCGCGCCCGGCGCGGGCGCCTGCTGGAGCACGTCCGGGACAGACTCCGTGGCGGATCCTGGGCATCGATCCCGGCACGTTGCGGATGGGATACGGCGTGGTCGAGTGCCATGGCGCCGCTCGCGTCGCCTACGTCGAGTGCGGGGTGATCACGGCGTCCGCACGCGCGGCGCGGCCGGAGCGGCTGTGCGAGATCGGGCGCGGCCTACGCGAGCTGATGGCCGAGCTCCGACCCGACGCGGTCGCGATGGAAGAGGCGTTCTACGGCAAGAACGTGCAGGCGACGCTCGCGCTGGGTGAGGCGCGCGGCGTGGCGCTGTTCGTCGCCGCCGAGCAGGGGCTGGTGGTCACCGGCTACCCGCCGGCGACGGTGAAGCAAGCGGTCGTCGGTCATGGGCGCGCGACCAAGGAGCAGGTCGGCTATCTGGTGCGTGCGCTGCTGGCGATGCGGCGGCCGCCCGCGGTCGACGCCGCCGATGCGCTGGCGATCGCGATCTGCCATGCGCGCAACGGAGCCCTGCATTGATTGCCCACCTGCGCGGCCAGCTGATCGAGAACGATGGCGACACGATCGTGATCGACGTCGCGGGCGTCGGCTATCAGGTCTGGATCAGCAGCGCGACGCTGGGCAGCCTTCCGGCGGTCGGTGCCGAGCTGCGTTTGCAGGTGCACTCGCACTTCATCAAGGACGAGCCGTTACGGCTGTACGGCTTTGCCGATGCCGACGAGCGGCGGCTGTTCCAGACGCTGATCGACGTCCAGGGCGTGGGGCCGCGCGTCGCGCTCGCGATCCTGGCCGGGTTGCCGCCCAGTGAGCTGGTGCGCGCGATCGCGGGCGGCGACGTGGCGCGCTTGACGCAGGTCAAGGGCGTGGGGCGAAAGATTGCCGAGCGCTTGACCGTCGAGCTGCGCGAAAAGATCACCACGCTGCCCGCGGGCCGCGGGGGGCCGGTGCCGCCGACGCCGCCCGCGCGCGCCGCCGGTCCCACCGGACCGCTCGGCGACGTCTACGGTGCGCTCTGCGCGCTCGGTTTCCGGCCCAACGAGTTCGAGGCGCTGCTTCCCGAGATGGACGCCGCGCGGCCGACCGCGGACCTCGTGAAACAGGCGCTGGCCGCGCTGCGGAGGCGATGACAGGCGATGTCGCGAAAACGCCACGACGAAGGTGACGAGCCGATCAACGACACCGTCCCCGACGCGCGCGTGGTTTCGAGCGATGCTCAGCGCGACGAGGGGCGCGTCGACGACGATGCGGCGTTGCGCCCGAAGACGTTCAGCGAGTTTGTCGGCCAGCGCAAGGTCGCCGAGAACCTGGCGGTTTATGTGCAGGCGGCGCGGCAGCGCGGCGACTCGCTCGACCACGTCTTGCTGTCGGGGCCGCCCGGGCTCGGCAAGACCACGCTCGCTTACCTGCTCGGTCACGAGATGGGGACCGAGGTGCGCGTCACGTCGGGCCCGGCTCTGGAGCGCAAGGGCGATCTGGTGGGCATTCTCACCTCGCTCGCCCGCGGCGACATCCTGTTTATCGACGAGATCCACCGCCTGCAGCCGGTCGTCGAGGAGAGCCTCTACCCGGCGATGGAGGACTTTCGCGTCGAGCTGGTCACCGGCGTGGGCGCGGGCGCGCGCGCGATCCCGCTGCCCATCGAGCGCTTCACTCTGGTCGGCGCCACCACGCGCACCGGGCAGCTGACGTCGCCGCTGCTGTCTCGTTTCGGCATCGTCGAGCCCTTCGACTTCTATTCGGCCGCCGAGCTGACCACGATCGTGCGGCGCTCGGCGCGCTTGCTGGGGATCGGGATCGATCCCGAGGGCGCCGAGGAGATCGGCCGCCGCTCGCGCGGCACCCCGCGCGTCGCCAACCGGCTGCTGCGCCGCGTGCGCGACTTCGCCGAGGTGCGCGGCGACGGTCGCGTCACTCAGGACGCGGCGGCCTATGCGCTCGGCCGCCTCGAGGTCGACCACCTGGGACTCGATGCCGGCGATCGCAAGGTCCTGACGACGATCATCAAGCGCTTCGACGGCGGCCCGGTCGGCATTGAATCGATGGCCGCGTCGCTGGCCGAGGATCGCGACACGCTCGAGTATGTGTACGAGCCTTACTTGATCCAGGAAGGCTTCCTGGTGCGAACGCCGCGCGGGCGGCAAGTCACGCGGCGCGCGTATGAGCATCTGGGCCTGTCCGTTCCGGTGCGAGGGTCGGGGCCCGGCCAAGGGAGTCTGTTCTAGCGCGCGGCGATCGAGCCAGGGCGTCGGGCCTCAGACCTCAGACCTCAGACCTCAGGCCTCAGACCTCAGAGGCGGTGAGGGTTTCGTTTCAAGGCGTCGAGTATCGAGCTGCGGGCCGCTGAGGCAAGTCCGCAAGCCCTCTCCTCCACGTCTGCGTGGAGGAGAGGGTCTGGGTGAGGAGGCTCTTGGCGCGAGGCCCGAAGCCCGAGGTCCGAGGCCCTTGTCTTGTCACCGCCTCGTCATGACATCGGCACCGAATCGGTGCGATCGCGCCGCCGCCGTCGCCACACGATCGCCGCGTGCGAAAGGTCGGGACGGTGGTCGGGGTCTCGCTGGCCGCGACCGTTGCTGTGTTCGGATCCAAGGTGCGCGGAGGGCGCGCCTCGCTCGACTACGCGCACGACATCGCACCGATCTTCGCGCGCGCGTGTGCCGACTGCCACGCGGGTGCGAAGCCGCGCGGCGGGCTCCGGCTGGATCTGCCGGCGCGGCTCGCATCCGTGGTCGCGCCCGGCAACGGCGCCGGCAGCGAGCTCGTTCGCCGACTCCTGGGAGAGGGGGGCGACGATCGCATGCCGGCCGGCCGCGCGCCGCTGCCCGCGCGCGAGATCGACCTCATTCGCCGCTGGATCGACCAGGGGGCGTTCGGGCTGCCCGCGCCGGCGGCTCCCGTAGCCGCCGCTGCGCCCACACACTGGGCTTACCGTGCGCCGGTGCGCCCGCCGCTGCCCGCGGTCCGCGACACGGCCTGGCCGCGCAACGAGATCGATCGCTTCGTCCTCGCGCGCCTCGAACAGGCGGGGCTGGCCCCGGCACCCGAGGCTGACCCCGCGACGCTGCTCCGCCGCGTGACACTGGATCTCACCGGGCTGCCGCCGACGCCGGCGGAGCTCGACGCCTTTTTCGACGACCGCTCGCGCGCCGCAGGCGATCGCGCCGCGCTCGACGCGACCTACGAGCGCGTGGTCGACCGGCTGCTGGCGTCGCCGCACTTCGGCGAGCGCTGGGCGGTGCCGTGGCTCGACGTTGCCCGTTACGCCGACAGCAACGGCTACGAAAAGGATGCCACGCGATCGATCTGGCGGTACCGCGATTGGGTCGTCGATGCGCTGAACGACGACATGCCGTTCGATCGCTTCACGCTCGAGCAGCTGGCCGGTGATCTGCTGCCATCGGCGACGATCGCGCAGCGGGTCGCCACCGGTTTTCACCGCAATACGATGTTCAACGAGGAGGGCGGCGTCGATCCCGAGGAAGCGCGCTTCGAACGGATGTGCGATCGCGCGGCGACGACCGCGACAGTGTGGCTCGGCAGCACGCTCGGCTGCGCACGTTGCCACGACCACAAGCACGATCCCTTCTCGCAGCGTGACTTCTACGGCCTGCTGGCGTTCTTCGACGGCGCGCGCGAGGACACGCTCCCGCTGCCGACCGCCGCCGAGGCGCGAAGGCGCGAGGAGATCCACGCCGCGCGCGCGCCGCTCGAGTGGGTGCTCGCGACCTGGACGCCGTCGCTCGGGGAGGCCCAGCGCCGATGGGAGAGTGAGCTCTTGGCGTTGTCTGCGCACTTTCACCCGTTCGCGATCGCGTCGCTGGCATCGAGCAGCGGCGCACAACTTGTCGCGCAGCCGGACGGAGCGGTGTTCATTCCCGCACGGGTCGCGGCGGCGGAGCCCGAGGTCGAGACCGTCGCGGGCGCCAGCGCGCTCGCGCGACTGACCGCGGTTCGTCTCGAGGCGCTGCCCGATCCGCGCTTGCCGGGTGGCGGGCCCGGGCGCGGTCCCGACGGCGCGTTCTTCCTGACCGGCGTCGACGTGGAAGCCGCGCCCGCTGCCGACGAGACGGCGCCGTGGCAAGTCGTCGCGATCGCAAACGTTGCCGCCGACGACCGTCCGCGCGAGGAGCCCGAGCGGTACGCGGCCGGGAACCTGCTCGCGAGCGCGCCGGCGGGCGACGCGCGCGACGCCGACGTGACGCGCGGCTGGGGCGTGAGCCCCATCTACGACGGCGCCCAGCGCCTGCCCCGGCAGCTGGTGCTGGTTCCCGCACGGGCGTTCGGTTTCCCCGGCGGTACGCGCGTGCGCGCGCATCTGCGGTACGCCGCTGCGGCGCAGGGCGAGGTCATCGGCCGCTTCCGCCTGAGCGCGACCGACATCGACGCGCCGGCCGCCATCGCGGCGCTGCCGGCGCGGCTTCTGCGCGTGGCCGCGACGCCCGAGGCGGCACGGGCGCGCGCCGACGGCGACGAGCTGGCGCAGGCATTCCGGCAGCTGACGCCGTTGCTTGCCGGCGCGCGCGCGCAACTGGCAGCGCTCGAGCGCGAGGAACGCGCCCTGGGGGTCGTCTCGACGCTGGTGATGGCGGCGCCGGCGCCCGGAGCGCCCGCCGTCGAGACGCGCCTGCGCCAGCGCGGGGCCTTCGCCAGCCCGGGAGAGGTCGTGCCCGCCGCCGTCCCCGCGGTGTTCGCGCCCACGCGCGAGGGGGCGCCGCGCGACCGCCTCGCGCTCGCGCGCTGGCTCACCAGCGACGCCAATCCATTGGTCGGCCGGGTGACCGCGAACCGGATCTGGGCGCAGTACTTCGGCCGCGGCCTGGTCGAGACCGGCGAGGACTTCGGATCCCAAGGCGCGCGGCCGACGCATCCGGAGTTGCTCGACTGGCTGGCGACGGAGCTTCAGCGCGCTGGCTGGCGGCTCAAGGCGCTGCACCGGTCGATCGTCACCTCGGCCACCTATCGCCAGGCTTCTCGGCCGGCGCCGGCGGTCGCGCGCGTGCTCGGCGAGCGCGATCCCGACAATCGCCTGTTCGCGCATGCGGCGCGCCGCCGCCTGGACGCCGAGATGGTCCGCGACGTGACGCTGGCGGCCGCCGGGTTGCTCGACGCGCACGTCGGCGGCGCTCCGGTGTTTCCACCGCAGCCCGCGGGCGTCTGGTCGCCGCCCAACAGCCGCGAGGCCGAATGGCAGGACAGCCGCGGCCCCGATCGCTACCGCCGCGCGCTCTATACGTTCTGGCGGCGGACCGCGCCGTACCCGAGCGCAGCGCTGTTCGATGCGCCCAGCCGCGAGATCTGCACGGTCCGGCGCGGCCACACCAGCACGCCGCTGCAGGCGCTGGCGACGCTCAACGACCCGGCATTCTGGGACGCGGCGCGGGCGCTGGGGCGGCGCATGCGCGGCGAGGCGCCGCCATCGGCCGGTGCGACGTCGGCCAGCACGACCGAGCGGATCGCTCACGGATTCCTCTGGTGCACGGCGCGGCGCGCGCGAGCGCGCGAGCTGCAATCGTTGCGCGCGCTCTACGAACGCGAGCGCGCGCGCCTCGGCGACGACGACGCCTGGTCGCTGGTGGCCAACGTCCTGCTCAATCTCGATGAAACCCTCACCAATCATTGATATTGATTTCGATCGGCCGCCGGCCCCGCTCAGCGTGCGGCTCGCGGTGTCGTTGCTGACCTTCGTCGCCGCGTTGTTCGCGTGCGGCGTGGCGTGCCTTCTGTGCGGGCGCGCGCTCGCAGGCTGGTTGTGGCTGCCGGCGCTGGCGGCCGGCGCTGGCCTCTCCGTTTGGGGCGCACGACCGGCGACGCCGGAGCGGGCGCTGCGCGAGGCGGCGCGCGCGACCCTGCTGCTCGCGGCGTGCGCGGGGGCGGCGCTGCTCTTCGGCGCGGCGTTCTTCGACGTCTCCTGGGACGGACAGGTCTATCACCAGCAGGCGGTGCTCGCGCTCGCCGAGGGGTGGAACCCGCTGCGCGACGCGCCGCTGCCCGTCGCGCTGCGCGGGGACAACATCTGGATCGACCACTATCCCAAGGCGGCCTGGATCGCTCAGGCGATCCTGCTGCGGGCGACCGGCTCGCTCGAGGCGACCAAGGGCCTGCAGCTCTTGCCGCTCGCCGCGGCGGCGCTGCTGGCGTTCGCGGCGCTGCGCGCGCGGGGGCTGAGCCGGCCGTCGGCCGTCGGCCTCTGCGCGCTCATCGCCGGCAACCCCGTGGCGCTGGCTCAGCTCTTCAGCTTCTACAACGACGGCATGGGCGCATCGCTCATGACCGCGATGCTGGCGCTCGGCGACCTCTGGCGGCGGCGCGCCGAGCGGTGGCTGTTGCTCGCGCTCGCGGCGTCGATCGTCGTTCTGGTCAATCTCAAGTTCACCGGCCTGGTGTACGGCGTGCTGCTCTCCGCGGGCATCATCCTCCACGCGCGCCCGCGCGCGATCGATGCGGGCCGCGCCCTCGAATTCCGCTGGTTCCTGGGCGGCATCGCCGGCGCCTTCGCGCTGGCGACGCTGGTGCTCGGCTTCGATCCGTACGTCACGAATCTGCTTCGAAAAGGACACCCGTTCTATCCCCTGATGGGGCAGGGAGCGGTCGACATCATCACCATTCAGCTCGCGCCCGCGTTCCACACGCTCGCCCGCCCGACGCGCTTCCTGATCTCGCTATTCGCCCGCGCCGATGAGAACAACGTCGCGCCCGTCTTGAAGTGGCCCTTTTCGCTGGCCGGCAACGAGCTGCGCGCGCTCGGCTATCCCGACCTGCGCATCGGCGGGTTCGGCCCGCTCTTCGGCCTGTCGGCGCTGCTCGCGGCCGCGATCGGACTCGCGCGCCGGCGGCTCGGGGTGGTGATTCCGGCCCGCGCCTGGCTACTCGCCGCGCTGCTGCTCGGCATCGCGTTCTGCAATCCGGCGCTGTGGTGGGCGCGCTACGTTCCGCATCTCTGGTTGCTTCCGGTGGGGCTGCTGGCGCTGGCGCTGCTGTCGCCACGGCTCGCCCGCGCCGGCCGCGCCGCTGCGCTGGCCTTTGGCGCGTTGCTGGCGATCGACATCGCGCTGGTGGCGGTATTCTCCACGCTGGCCAGTGCCAGCGCATCGCGCGCGGTAGCCCAGCAGCTGGACCGGCTCGATCGCGCCGGCGGCGCGCTCTCCGTGCGCTGGGACGGATTCGAAGCCGTGCGCGCGCGCTTGCGCAGCCGTGCGATCGCGTTCGCCGAGGTCGAGCGGCTCCCCTGCGCCTCGCCCGAGCGGCTGCTGGCCTCACGCGCGGAGATTTGCCCGCCAACGCCGCCCGGAGAGCGGCGTTGATCTCGCGGCGGCGCCGGTTATCGGCGAGCGCCGGCGGCCTGGGCGCGCTCGCGCTCGCGTCACTGGTCGATCGCGAGCTGTTCGCCGCACGGCGGCCCGCGGCGCGCGCGCGCCAGGTGATTTACCTCTTCATGGCCGGCGGGCCGTCGCAGCTGGATCTATTCACGCCCAAGCCCGCGCTGGCGGCGCACGACGGTCAGCCGCTGCCGCCCAGCCTGGCGCGCGGCGAGCGCTTCGCCTTCATCAAGGGCACGCCGCGCCTGCTCGCGTCGCCGTTCTCGTTCGCACCGCACGGCCAGTCGGGCGCGATGATCTCGTCGCTGATGCCGCACCTCGCGCGCGTCGCCGACAAGGTGACGTTCCTGCACGCGGTGACCACGCCCCAGATCAACCACGCGCCGGCACAGATCATGATGACCAGCGGTCACCAGCTTCCGGGGCGTCCCAGCTTCGGCGCGTGGCTGGCGTACGGACTTGGCGCCGAGGCCGACGACCTGCCGGCGTTCGTGGTGCTGCTGTCGGGTGAGCGCCACCCCGACGGCGGCCAGGCGCTGTGGGGGAATGGGTTTCTCCCGGCGGTTCACCAGGGCGTCGAGCTTCGCCCGGGGCCCGATCCGGTGCTGTTCCTGTCGAACCCGCCCGGGATCGATCGCCGCGCGCGCCGCGACAGCCTCGACGCGCTGGAGGCGCTCGACGGCCAGCGGCTGCGCGAGACCGGCGAGCGCGACATCGAGGCGCGCATCCGCAACTACGAGCTGGCGTTCCGCATGCAAACGTCGGTGCCCGAGCTCGCGGCGCTGGACACCGAGTCGCCGGCCACTCATCGCCTGTACGGCACCACGCCGGGGCGGGCGTCATTCGCCAACCACTGTCTGCTGGCGCGCCGGCTGGTCGAGCGCGGCTGCCGAATCGTGCAGCTCTTCCACCGCGGCTGGGACAACCATGGCGTGAACCGCAGCGATGACCTGCGGCACCGCTTGCCGGCGCTGTGCGCCGAGACCGACCAGGCGGTGGCGGCGCTCCTGACCGATCTCGAACAGCGCGGGCTGCTCGATTCGACGCTGGTCGTGTGGGGCGGCGAATTCGGGCGCACGCCGATGATCGAGGCGCGCGACGGATCGAAGTTCCTCGGCCGCGACCACCACGGCCGTGCGTTCACGGTCTGGCTCGCCGGCGGCGGCATCAAGCCCGGCCTGGCCTACGGTGCCAGCGACGACCTCGGCTACCACGCGGTTGAGGGCGCGGTCAGCGTGCACGATCTGCATGCGACGCTGCTGCACCAGCTGGGAATCGACCACACGGCGCTGACCTATCCGTTCGAGGGCCGCCGCTACCGGCTGACCGACGTCGCCGGCGAGGTCGTGCGCGCCATCGTCACCTGAGCTTGGCGAGGCCGTGCCAGCCGCGCCAGAGGTCGGCGAGCGCCTCGGTCGACGCGGCGTCGTGCGCGTCGTCGAACAGGCGAAAGAAGACCGCATAGCGGATATGAGGCCCGAGGTTGGCCGACACGCTGTGGGCGAGCAGGTAGTGGGCGAGCAGCGCGTCGCCGGCGGTGACTGTGAGCTGTCGGGGAGGCTCGGGCAGCGGGACGGGTGGGAAGGGTGTGTCGGGTCGCGCGAGCGACGCCGCGCCGTTCGACGCGAAGTGCGCCGCGAGCGCCCGGTGGCTGCCCGGCCAGACGGTGAAGTTGCCGGAGAACGGCACGGCGGCGTCGCTGAGGAAGACCGCCGCCAGCGCGGTGAAGTGATAGATCGTGCCGGCTGCGACGCCGTTTTGCGCACGCGGCAGGCCGTCGATGTGGGGCCGTGGCGGGGCGCGGCCGGCGTCCGGAGTGGGGAAAACCAGCGCGATCTGTGCGTCGTGCGGGGTCCTCACCCGGCCGGATCCGAGTGCGGCCTCGGCGAGCGCAGCCATCGGGGTCGCACGGTAGAGATCCAGGATCGCCGCGTCTCCGACGAGCTCGGGGCAAAACGTGTGCGCCCGCATGCGCGGCAGCGCGTCGGGAGGCAACCCGTTGCGCCCGAGCGAGGAATTGATCGCCGCGAGCGCCGCCCCGACGCGTTCGGGCGCGACCAGGCCGCGGACCAGTACGTACCCACTGTCCTCGAGCGTGCGCCTGTCGTCGTCGGAGAGCGTCACGGTTCGTTCGAAGCTAGCAGGCGTTCGTCAGTTTGGCGCCCAAACCGCGTCATTTTGCGCATCCGTTTGAAATTGAATCCGTTCATTCACAATGAGCGGATCTGCGCGCAACGAGCGTTCCGGAAACGTCCCAACGCCCTCACGGAACGGTGGGCGGATTGCAACCAGCGTCGATCAATATGTTGTCCATCGCTGGCATCGGACATATCGCAGTCGGTCTCGCGTCGGCGCGCTCGAGCGGCGACACAACGCCGCGGCGCCGCGCGTGGTTGACTGTCCTCGGTTACATCGCGCTGGCGATGTTGCCCGACATCGACGTGCTGATCGGAGGCGTGTTCAAGGTTCGCGGACCGCTGTTCGACCATCGCGGATTGACGCACACGCCGATCTTTGCGCTCTGGGTCGGGCTGGTCGTGTTTGCGTTCTGTCACCATTCAATGGAAAGCCGCGCGCGCGCCGCGCGCGCGGGCATCGTGGCTGCGTTGCTGGTCGGCAGTCACTGCTTGCTCGACGCGATGGCGCAGGATGGCCGCGGCATGCTTTTCCTGTGGCCGTTCTCCATGCACCGGTACCATTTCCGGTTCCGGCCGATCCCCGACATCCCGACCGGATTGCTGCTCTTCTCGCGCCTGGGCGTGCGCCAACTTCTGATCGAAGCTCTGCTGTTCCTACCACTGGTCGTCAATTCGTTGAGCTGGCGTGCGCTGTGGCGTGCCGAGCCGGCGGCGGAGGCGCCGGCGCGCGTGCGCGCGGTGCGGCCGCGGGGCGAGCGTCGCATTCGGGTGCCCGCGCGCCGCCGCGTGTTTCAGTAGGGGGCCTACGCGCGCGCGAAGCGTGCGAGATCGAGCTCGGCGCTGAAGACGGTCACAGCGGGGCCGCGCATGCGCACGCCGGTGAGGTCGGGCGCGACCGTGATGTGCAGCGTTCCACCGGGCAGGTGCACCGCCGTCTCGGAGCCAGGATGCAGGCGCTCTTCGACGCAGGCCGCGGCGACGGTAGCGCAGGCGCCGGTCCCGCACGCGAGCGTGATGCCGCACCCGCGCTCCCACACCACGAGATCGATCTCGGCGGCGTCACTCGCAACGAGGTCCGCCGAGGCGCGTTTGCTGCCAGTCCGGATGCGCGCGAACTCGACGTTGGTGCGTCGCGGGAACAGCGGGTCGACTTCGATCGTTGGCCCGAACTCCTCGGCCAGTGCGCGCAGGTTGGCGTTCGGATCGTCGACGAAGATCACCGCGTGCGGGTTCCCCATCGACACCGCGGTCATCTTGAACCGCGTGCCGCGCGCGCTGATCGGCGCGCGCACCGCGCGCTCGGTGCCGGCAGGCTGCATCGGGATCTCGGCGCGCGTCAGCCGCGGGCGGCCCATCTCGACGGCGACCGACTGCGCCTGGCCGTCCTCGGCGTCTATCGCGCACGCGAGCAGGCCCGCGCCGGTGTCGATCCGCAGCACCGGGCGGCGCAGAGCGGGATCGCCGTCGTAGAGTACCTTGGCGACGCAACGGATGCCGTTGCCGCACATCTCCGCCTCGCTGCCGTCGGCGTTGAGCACGCGCATGCGTGCGTCGCCCTCGAGACCGGGCAGGATCGCCAGCACGCCGTCGGCTCCGATGCCGAAGTGGCGATCGCAGACGGCACGCACGATGGCGGGATCCTGGATCGATGCACCGGCGCCGTCCGCCGAGGCGGCGGGGGAGCGCAGATCGACGACGACGAAGTCGTTCCCCAGGCCTTCGACTTTGGTGAAGGGGAGGGTGGCCACGGCGGCGGCCTAGGGCGAGGGCGGGGCCGCCGGCGCGGGCTCGGTCTTCGGCTTCTCGACGGCCGGCTTCTCCGTGGTGCCTTCCGGACCGACGACCACGCGCTTTTTCTTCGCGGGCGCCGCCGGCTTCTCACCGTCGACCGCCGCGGGAGCCGCGGCCGGCTTGGCCTCGCTCTTGGTTTTCTCGGCGGGCTTCGGCGCCTCGGACGCGGGCGTCGTCGTGGCCGTGCCCTCGGCGGGCGTCGCCGCCGGCTTCTGCGCGCTCTGTCGCTCCTTCTCGAGATCTTCCTTCAGCTTGACGGCGCGCTCTTCGTCGGCTTTCTTCTCGACCTGCTTCTGTTCCGCTAGACGCTGCAAGCGCCGCGAGTCTTGCTGGCTCGAGTAGTGCGCGAGAGACAGCGACGTGATCAAGAAGATCGTCGCCGTGATCGACGTCAGGCGCGTCAGGAAGTTGCCGGCGCCCGAAGAACCGAACACCGTCTGGCTGCCGCCGCCGCCGCCGAACGCGATGCCCATGCCGCCGCCCTTACCGGCCTGCAGCAGCACGACCAGGATCAGGAAGACGCAAACCAGAACGTGAAGAATCGTCAGGAACGTGACCATCGAAATTTATCCTTTGGCCGGCGTCGCCGCCGCGCCGTGCGCCGCTTGCAGGCCATGCGCAGCTTGGATGACTTGCACGAACGAAGGAGCCGACAGCGATGCGCCACCGACCAGACCGCCATCGACGTCTTCCTGCGCCAGCAGCTCGCCGATGTTGTCCGGCTTGACGCTGCCGCCGTAGAGAATCCGGATCGCCGCCGCCACCTGCGCTCCCCGCGTGCCGATCCGACCGCGAATGAAACGATGCACCTCTTCGGCCTGCGCCGGTGTCGCATTGCGGCCGGTGCCGATTGCCCACACCGGCTCATACGCGATCAACGTGCGTGCCAGATCGTCGTCGGAGATGTCCTTGATCGCAGCGTCGACCTGCGCCTGGATGCGGCCCAGCGTTTCACCCGCGTCGCGCTCGGCCAGCGTCTCGCCGACGCATATGATCGGCGTCAGGCCCGCGCGCAGCGCCGCGCGCGACTTCATGTTCACCGCGGCGTCGAGCTCGCCGAACAGCTGCCGTCGCTCCGAGTGGCCGATGATGACGTACTTACATCCGGCTTCGACCAGCTGGGGCGCCGACACCTCGCCGGTGAAGGCACCTTTGTCTTCCCAGAAACAATTTTGACCGGCGACCGCGACCGGACCGCCCTCGAGCCGGCGCGCAACCGCGTGCACAGCGAGGAAGCTCGGAGCAACCGCCACGTCGACGTCGCGCCAGGTGGCGACTCCGTTACGCACCTGGGTCGCGAGCTCCACCGACTCGGCAATGTTGCCGTTGAGTTTCCAGTTGCCACAGAAGAAGGGACGACGTTGAGTTTGCTTGACTGACACGAGTTTTTCTCAGCTCTCCGTTTTAGCTGTCTTCTAGCTTCTTCCAGCTGTCTTTCAGCTCTCTAGCGCGGCCAGACCCGGCAGCTTCTTGCCCTCGAGCAGCTCGAGGGAGGCGCCACCGCCGGTCGAGATGTGCGTGATCTTGTCCGCGACGCCGGCCTTGTGCACGGCGGCGACCGAGTCACCGCCGCCAACCACCGACAGCGCACCGCTCGTGGCGACCGCCTTGGCGACGGCGATCGTTCCGCCCGCGAACGGGTCCGATTCGAACACTCCCATCGGGCCGTTCCACAGGATGGTCTTCGCGCGCGAGATCGCGTCGCCGAAGCCGCGCGCGGTCTCCGGGCCGATGTCGAGCGCCGCGAGATCCTCGGGCACCTCCATCGCGCTCACCACGCGGCCCGAATCAGACTTGATTCCGGCGGCGGCGACGAGGTCGCGCGGGAGCAGCACGTCGACCTCGGCTGCGTCGGCTTTTCTCAGGAACGAGCGGGCGAGTGCGAGCTTGTCTTCCTCGACGAGCGAGCGGCCGAGGTGGCCGCCCTTGGCCTTGAGGAACGTGTTGGCCATCGCACCGCCGATCAGAATCTGGTCCACGCGCTGGAGCAGGTTCTCGAGCACGCCGATCTTGTCCGAAACCTTGGCGCCCCCGATGATCGCGACGAACGGTCGATCGACCTCGCCGAGCAGCTTGCCGAGGAATTTCACCTCGCGTTCCATCAGCAGGCCCATGCCTTTTTCGGAGACGAACTTGGTGATGCCCACGGTCGACGCGTGCGCGCGGTGCGCGGTGCCGAACGCGTCGTTGACGTAGACGTCGGCGTAGCTGGCGAGACCGCGCGCGAACGTCTCGTCGTTGGCCTCTTCGGCGGGCGTGAAGCGGAGGTTCTCGAGCAGCGCGACGGCGCCGTCGCGCAGATCGGCGACGACCTTGCGCGCGCCGTCGCCGACCGGCTCGTCGGTGAGGGCGACGTCGACGCCCAGCAGCTCAGCCAGGCGCGCCGCGACCGGCATCAGCGAGAACTTGGGGTCGGGCTTTCCCTTCGGGCGGCCGAGGTGCGACGCGAGCACCAAGCGCGCGCCGTGCTCGATCGCATACTTGATGGTGGGAAGGCTCTCGCGGACGCGCGTGTCGTCGGCGACGCCGCCGGCGGGCGTCAGCGGAACGTTGAAATCGACCCGCACGAACAGGCGGCGGCCGCCAATCGAGAGGTCGGTAATCGGTTTAATCGGCATTGGAGGTCTGGACCCCGTTAAGGGTTCCAGGGAATGAGACCGGCCAGGCCAAAAAAAAGCGCGCCCTGTCCGGGGCGCGCAGAGGATGCTCGAAGAAAAAACTAAAAGCTAGAAAAACTTTCCGCGCGAAACTCGCGGAATATCAAGGGACATTCGGTGAACTTCCGATGCCTTTGCGTCTCTGTCTCAGTCGAGTGGGCTCTCGTCTTTGATGTCGGAGGTGACCTGGCTGATGAGCTCGGTCGCGAGCGCCACGATCTGCTTTGGCTCGTATCCGTTTTGGCGCAGTTCTTTGTAGATGGACTTCGAAAGAATTCGCAGCGCTTTTTCCCGGTTGGGAATCGTCGCCGTTGCTGGACCCGTCGGTATGGGTTTGGTTTGCGTGAGTGCTTGAGGCATTCAACCCTCCTCCCAGAAGGTCGGGCGGACATCTAGCATGCGTTATGCCAGTGGTGCTAGCTCGTAACTCACTGAAATTACTTGGCACGGTCGAGGTGGGGTCGTCCGGATGCGCGAAGACTCGTACGCACCCTTGGAGCCATAACGGTCGCGCGATCGTTTCAATTTCGTCGAAATTTCCGCGGAAAATCGATGTGCAGCGCCCGCGCCGCTGGGCAAAACCCCTCGGTGTTCCCGGTGCGAAGGGTCTTTCACACCCGGCTGAGCTCTCCGCCAATGTCGCCTATGTAGCGAATAAACGCAGATCTCCGAGGCTCATGCATCGTGTAATATCCGCTGAGATTCAATCTGGAGTAGCGATCGTGAATCACTCGATCGAAATCGCGCACCTGGTGAACGGCGAGGTCATCTCCGTGCGGCGCCTCTCTCGGCGCCGGGAGCTGAGAGAGGTGGCCGTGGCGTTGATGGTCGTGGGAGCGGCATTCGTCGCCGCGACCGGCCTGGTCGCCGCGATACTGCTGGGGGCCCACCGAGTCGTCTACGGTCCCGTCTATGGCGCGGTCTGGATGATCGTCGCCGCGGGCATGGGGATCGTGCTCGGTCGACGCGCACTCGAGCGCGCGCGCCGGTACCGAGTCGGCGTGTCGATCGACGACGACGCGTTCGCGGGCGCCGAGGTCGACCTGGTCCGTCGCGTCGGTGAGGGCTACGAGCTGGCGCTGGTGACCGGCATGACCGGTACCATCGAGGCCGGCCGCTCGCCGATCGCCGTCGAGACGCTGGTCTCGGCCAGCAATACTACGCGCGTCCCTCTGGGCGGCGACGTACGCGCCGAGATCGCTCTCGGCAACACCACCTTCGTCGTGCGCGGCGGTGCGGCTGCGGGCCGCGAGGAGCCGGTGTCACGGGCGCTGGTGAAGCGATTCGCGCGTCCCACGCTCACGGTCGTTCAGCTGATGGCGGTCGCGAGCTTTCTCTACGCGGTGCCCGTCGGCGCGGCGCTGGGCGAGGCCGATATGAAGTCGTCGATCCCGGCGACCGCGACCCCGTGGGAGACCGAGAAGGCGCTGCGCGCCCAGGCGCAGGCTCAGGCGCGCACGCTGCATCGCTGCTTCGACGTCATGCCGCTCGAGTGCCAGCGCCCCGGCTACGTCGGCATCGGGCTTTCTCTGTCGAAGGAGGGCGAGATCCGGTCGAACTGGATCGCGCGCTCGACGTTCGGCAAGGAGTGCCCGGTCGAGCAGTGCATGGCCGAGGTCGCGGCCGGTTGGTTCTTCGAGCCTCTGCCGGAGTCGATGCAGATCGTGCTTCCGGTCCAGGTCCTGCGTACCGACAAGCCCCTGGTTCGCTCCGAGGTCGCGTCGTTGCCCGGTGCGCCGTTGCTGCCCGCGGTGCCATCGGTTGCGCCGGCTGCGCCGGATTTTGCGCGCTTCGCCACGGAATGACTTTTGTGCCGCGAGGATCGTCGCGCCTCACGGGTGCGTCGGTCAGGATCTGATGGTGAGCGATGACGAGAAGCGGTCCCTCGAGCTGCTCGAGGCCAACCATGAATTCCCAGGTGATTTCCCGCTCACGGTCATCGCGCTCAACAGCGAGACCGTGACCGCGGCCCTGATCCAGTCCGTGGAGGAGGGGCTGACCGCGCCGCTCGGCGAGGCGGCGCGCGAGACCCGCTCGTCTTCGGGCGGGAAGTACTTGAGCCACCGCCTGCGCGTGCCCTGCGCATCGGCAGCCGACGTCATTCGCCTGTACGCGCGCGTCCGGGGCGTCGAGGGCGTGGTGACGGTGCTCTGAATGATCGGGCGGCCGGCCGATGATCCGGCGACCGGCGACGACGATGAGAAGCGACCAAGGAGACGACGAAAAGCTCGACGGCGAGACCGTGGTCCGGGTCTCGGTCGCGAAGCGTCAGTGGGAACGGACCTTCGACGCGATCTCCGAATCGCTGATGATCCTCGACGAGGACTACGTGATCCGGCGCGCGAACCTGGCGCTGGCCGACGAGCTCGGCACCGCGATCCAGCGTGTGGTCGGACGGCGCTGCTTCGACGTGCGCTCGCAGTCGCCGCAGGCGCTGGTGGGCGCGACGGGGCGGCCGTGCGACGGCTGCCCGGTGGCCGACGCGCAGCACGCGCGCGCGGCGAAGGACGGCGAGGTGCGATCCAAGAACGGGCGCACGCTGATGCTGCGCGCGTTCCCGCTGCTCGATGAGGAAGTGCCGCTCACGGTGTGCAGCTACCACGACGTCACCGAGGAGCGGGAGATGACCCGCCAGCTCGCGAGCGGCGAGAAGCTGGCGGCGATCGGGCGGCTCGCGGGCGGCGTCGCGCACGAGATCAACAACCCCCTGGGCGGCATCCTGGCGTTCGCGCAGATCCTGCAGCGCGAGGACGTCACACCCGAGGAGCGGCGCGACTACCTCGGCGAGATCGAGCGCAGCGCGCTTCGCTGCAAGGCGATCGTCGAATCGCTGCTGCGCTTCTCGCGCCAGGCGCCGCAGATCAAGCGCCGCGTGCTGTCGCTCAACGACGTCGTGCGCGACGCGGTCCGCCTGACCGGGCAGAGGCAAAGCGCGCGCGCCGACGTGCGCGTGCGGCTCGATCTCGAGACCGATCTGGCGTCCGTGCTCGGCGACGCGAATCAATTGCTCCAGGTCGTGGTCAACCTGATCGGCAACGCGTTCGACAGCGTGGTCGGCGCGGGCGAGATCGAGATCGCCACCGCCGGGTGCGAGGGCAACGTGAACCTGCGTATCGCCGACTCCGGCTCGGGCATCGCCAGCGAGCACATGCCGAGCCTGTTCGATCCGTTCTTCACGACGAAGGAAGAGGGCAAGGGAGCGGGCCTGGGCCTGGCGGTGAGCTACGCGATCGTCCAGGAGCACGGCGGCCGCATCACCGCGCAAAACCGCTCGACCGGCGGCGCCGAGTTCCTGGTGACGCTGCCGCGGTCGCCCGCGACCGTCGACGGCTGAGCTCCGGTCCCCTCCCCCTGTCTGCAGGGGGAGGGTTAGGGAGAGGGCAGACTTTGCGAGCCGCGGCGCCCGACAGCCCCTCTCCGGTCCCCTCCCCCCGCAGACGGGGGGAGGGGACCGGAGCTCATTTCAGTCGCGCCAGCGCCTCGACGAGGCGACTGCCGCTCGGTAGCGCTCGACGCCGCGCGCGCGGCGTTCGGGCGTCCAGTCGAGCACGCGCGCCATCAGATCGGCGGCGTGCTCGACGGCGTCGAGCCCCTGGTCGCGCGCGTCGCGCAGCAACGGTATCCGGCGCGCGAGCGTGTCGTCGACGTCGAGCGCGTGCTCCGCGCGCGCGGCGTGCACCACCTCGGCCCAGAGATAGGGCAGCTCGGGATCGATCCGCCGAGCCAGCTCGGGCGCGTCGTCGATCTCGGCCAGCACGTCGGCGGTGCGCGCACCGTACGTCGCCAGCAGGTGCGTGCTCACGTCGGACCCGAGCTCGTGGTCGCCGAAGGGGGAGGGCGGGGCGCCGGCGCCCGGCAGGGGGCGTTCGCGCGTGAGGCACGGGCCGATGGCGCGCTCGACGCCGCGGTCGCGCAGCAGCTCGACGCAGAGGTCGGTGGTCTGCTCGGCCATGCGGCGGAAGGTGGTCAGCTTGCCGCCGACGACGGTGACCACGCCGTCGGGCTCGCGCAGGATCTCGTGCTCGCGCGAGGTCGACGACACGGTGTGCGCCCGCTCGGCAATGAGCGGCCGCAGGCCCGCGTAGGTTGCGATCACGTCCTCGGGGCCGAGACGCGCCGCGGGGAAGGCGTGCGCCGCCGCTTCGAGCAGATAGTCGACGTCGCGGCGGGAGGCGCGGATCTCGGCGTCGAGTGTGGGCGCTCCGTTGCCGGAGGCGGTGTCGACGCCGGGGCGCGCGTCGGAGCTCCAGTCGGTGTCGGTGGTGCCGATCACGCTGCGCTGCCCGCGCGGCAGCGCGAAGAAGATGCGCCCGTCGCGCGGCGCGCGCAGAACCACCGCGCGCCCGCCGAGATCCAGGCGGGCGGCGTCGAACACCAGGTGCACACCCAGCGTGGGACGCAGGTTGTGTCGTCCGCGGTCAAAGGCGTCGGAGAAGGGGCCGGTGGCGTTGACGATGATGCGCGCGCGGATCTCGTGCAGCTCGTCGGTGAGCTGGTCTCGCACGATGGCGGCGCGCGCGCGGCCGGCGCGGTCGCGCCGCAGCGACAGCACGCGCAGGTGCGACAGCACCGCGGCGCCGGCGCGCTCGGCGTCGAGGACGGTCTCCAGCACGAGGCGCGCGTCGTCGGTCTGGCAGTCGGTGTAGAGCTGCGCGCCTTCGAGGCCGGCCGCGCGCAGCGACGGGCTCGCCTCGAACGTCGCGCTCGGGCCCAGGCGCCGGCTCTGCGAGGGCGGCCGCCAGAGCGCGAGCGCGTTGTAAAGCGCGATGCCGGCGC
>Ga0265342_10000682_pt1 | contig 35466 bp, 34 predicted proteins | sample 4CB327metaG_FD_203125 | JGI IMG/M metagenome (GOLD analysis project Ga0265342, IMG submission 203125) | Rhizosphere microbial communities from Carex aquatilis grown in University of Washington, Seatle, WA, United States - 4-CB3-27 metaG | ecosystem: Host-associated > Plants > Roots >... | reverse complement strand
AGGCGCGGCTTATCGTTATTTTTAATGTGCAACGCCTTACGAAACATGCTTTTTACATTGGTAACTATCCAATAGTTAAAATCATCTTTCAACGTGCCTGCAGCTTCCACCTCCAAAACCGAAATCCCCGGCTGTAAGCCAAGCTTTTTTAATTCGCCGGCCGAGAAAGGCTCTTCATGAAATTCTTTCGGGTAAAACTTAAATGCTTTGCGTATTGCGAAGGCGATCCGGTAAAAAATCGCCTTGCGATTAGGAACAGTAAAAAACAGCAACCCTCCCGGCTTAAGCAGATCGACGTGCGCCTGAAACGCCGCTTGGCGATACTTACCGGAAAAATGCTCCAAGGTGCCCATAGAACAAACCAGATCAAAACTATTTTTATATTTTGGATCAATCTCCAATAAATCCTCCATAAGTATCTGGGGATTAAGCCCGGCCAGGCGATGAGCTTGGCGTGCGGCTTCCAGCGCCGGCTGGTTATAATCCAACAAAGTGGTTTGTCCGCCCAATAAACCTATGGCCATGCTTAGCTTGCCGTAACCGCAACCCAATTCGATAGTTTTTAAATTTTTGTTTAAATTAAGGGCTTTTGCCCAATGCAGGTATCGCGACCACAAAACACTATTTGCAATACCATAGACCCAACGCGCCACTGTCGCCTGATCGACATTAGCCTCTTGCGGCACCCAAATAGACGCCATCGCCTTATTTTTTACATCATTCCTGCTCATCATGCTAAATATTGCGGGCTTCGATAATCAAACGGGTATCGGTTTTAGTAACAATCGCCATCGGCCAATCGACGATACTCTCTCTTTTTCGCTCGCTAACCAGATTTTTCACCTCGGCTAAATGGCGCGCTTCGAGGTTACGGGTATTGCCCTTAACCATATCCACTGCGGCACGCAGCACATTATTAAACATCGCATCACCAAGCAGGCTCAGCGCTTTTAAGTCAAGCTCAACACGGTTGTGGCTTTGCCGGCGCACAATTTTCTGCAAAGCATCGTGTGCCGCCTTCTCGATAAATTCATAATCGGTAGCGATTGTCTGGGCTAAACCCGACAAGCTATCCACGATCGATGGGTTTAGCTCCTCTAAAAGCGGGATTAATTTCAGCCGCACACGGTTACGTAAAAACTCTTCGCTGAAATTACTCTGGTCCACACAAAATTTAAAATGGCGATCTTTAAGCCATTGCAAAATATCGCTTTTCCGCAGATCGATCAACGGCCGGATAATGGTCAATTTTTTATACTGGGTAACCGGCAAAAATCCGCGCAAGCCTTTTAAGCCCGCGCCGCGCACAATACGCATCAATACTGTTTCCGCCAGATCATCCTTGTGGTGCGCCAAAGCTAATTTTTTAATCTTCGTCTCGCGTGAACACTTTAAAAAAAAGTCGTAACGTAAGTTTCTTGCCGTTTGCTCCAGCGAATCGCCGTCAAAAAATTTCTTTACCTCTTTTTTTTCGCTGATCAGCCGGATCCCGATATCTTTGCAGGTATTTTTAACAAATTCCTCTTCTTGATCCGCCTCGTCACGCAAACAATGATTAAAGTGGCAAGCCACCAGGTTTAATTTAAACTCAGCCTGAAGAGAGACAAAAAGATGGAACATGGCAATCGAATCCGGCCCGCCGGAAAGGCCCAAAAGCAGGCTCTCGTTCTTTTTTACCAGCCGGCGCTCGATCATCTTTTTCTTAAATAAATCAACCATCATTGGATTTTTATTATACCATGTTTATATGCAGATTTTAGCCGTCAACCCCTGGATCTACGATTTTGCGGCCTTTGATTATTGGCTCAAGCCCTACGGCTTTTTATCGATCCTTACCTATTTACATGAACACGGGGTCGAGATCGACTACATCGATGCCTTAAGCGAAAAGATCACCCATGACCAATCCGGCCGGGGAAAGTATTTAAGCTCGATCATCCCGACGCCGGCGGCCTGTAAAAATATCCCCCGCCACTTTAAACGCTATGGCCTGCGCCTCGAAGATTTTAAAGCTAGGCTCTTGCCGAAAAAATACGATTACATTTTGCTGACCTCGTCGATGACCTACTGGTATCCGGCGATCATCGACACCGTAAAGATCTTACGTGATATTTACCCGGGAACGCCGATTATTTTAGGCGGCACTTACGCCACACTCTGCCGTGAACATGCCGAATCAACCAGCGGTGCCGACCGTGTCTTCGGCAACGACGAACTGGCAAAATTTTTTACTTTTTTGGGTCTCCCTTTTCAGCGCGAAGATTTTTATGCCACCATGCCACAGTGGGAATTATTTTACCCGCAGCCGGAATACGTGGTCGTTAAAAGCTCCTGGGGCTGCCCCTTTGATTGCAGTTACTGTGCCAACCCTTATTTATTTAAAGGCTTTTTACGCCTGCCGTTGGAAAAGGTTTTTGCTTACATCGAAAAATACTCGACGCGAACGAAAAATTTTGTCCTCTACGACGATGCCTTCCTCTATGAACCGGATTTTGCCAAAGCCCTGTTAAAAAAAGTTGCCGCCCTAAATGCGGGCTTAAGCTTTCATACTCCCAATGCCCTGCATTGGAAATTTTTAGATAGCGAACTTACCGGGCTATTGAAACGATGTGGTTTCAAAGCTCCCTGCTTCGGTATGGAGACCATGGATGACAATCTGCAAAAAACCTGGGGCGGCAAGACCGGCAAAGAAGAGTTGATCCGCGGCGTAAAGCTGCTGCGCGAAGCCGGGTACCAAGACGGCGAATATTCCGTCTACCTGCTTTTAGGATATCCCGGCCAGGATCTGGGTTCCTTAAAAAAAGACCTTGAATTCTTAAACCACCTGGGCGTAAAAGTATCGCTCGCCGAATTTTCTCCGGTGCCGCATACTTCGATCTTCGAAAATTACGGAAAAGATTTCAACGAACCGCTTTTACAAAATAATTCTATCTTCGGTTGTTTCGAAAAAGAAAAAATGCAGGAATTCTGGGAGATAAAAAACTACGCGAAAACGCTTAATTGGCGTTTCCGCTTAACGTCTTAAAGCTTTTCTCATACTTCGACCTCCATCCCGACTTTAAGCTCAGCAAAATTACTTTTGTATTTTTCTTCCAGGATACGGCAGGCATCATGACCGGTACAATGCGAAGCAAAAACTTTTTCCACAAACATCCCCATCTCATCGATCATATATTTAGCGAAACGGTGCTCTTTATCCATCATATGCAAACCACCGACCACGGTATCCACTTTTCTCCCAAAAAATATACCCGCCTTGTGGATAATATTTACTACGCCGGGATGGCAACAACCGCTGACCATGGCTAATTTATTTTCGCCTTTCACAAATAACATCTGCTCTACCATCCCCTTGCCCTTATACATCACGCGATTATCACCTAAAATATGCAATCCATTACCGATATCCATATGCTGGCCGACCAACTCAAGCTTAGCACCGGACGATTTGACCTTCTCTTTAAACTCTTCATTGAAGGCCTTGCTGGCATAAACCGTAATCGCTTTTTTCTTTTCCAAAAGGCCCCAGAGCCCGTTGATATGGTCCCAGTGATCATGCGAGATCACTACCTGCTCGACCTTAGAGAGGTCGGCTTGCGCCAAACGGGCATTCTCGGCAAGATATTCAAACTTTTCGCCGGTATCGAATAAAACCTTCTCCCCGATCAAAAACGCCACGCCCCAGCCGGTGTGATAGCCTTCGCTTACTGCCGCGCGGTCAAAAAGGATCTTTATCTTCATTGCCTTGCCCCAAATAAAATCGTCCCTAAGCGCACCATATTCGCCCCTTCTTCAATTGCCGATCGATAGCTTGCGCTCATCCCCATCGAGAGATAAGGTATGTTTATTGTATCACGTTTTATCTCGTCAAAAAGCTCTTTTGTCTCTTGAAATTGTTGGCGCAGCTCCTCTCCACCCTCAACTGACCCCATGGTCATCAACCCCACTAACTTGATGTTTTTCAACGCCTGGACTGCCTGCGCCAAAGCCGCTACATCTTCAGGGAAACAACCGGCTTTTTGCGTTTCCCGGCCGCTGTTGACCTCGATCATGATCTCCATGGTCTTATTGATCTTGACGCATTCTTTATCGATCGCCTTGGCTAAATCAATTGAATCCACAGTTTCGATACAATCAAAGACCCTGACGGCTTTTTTGGCTTTATTGCTCTGCAGGTGGCCGATCAAGTGCCACTTGGCTTTGTTGCCGATCATGGCAAATTTCCCCTCAGCTTCCTGGACATAATTCTCACCGATAATTTTTATCCCCGCGTTTAGGGCTTCTAAAATTTCTTCCGGCGTGCGGCTCTTCGTCGCCGCAACCAGCGTAACGCCCGGCGGCAATTCACTCAATATTTTTTTAACCTTTTCGGTGATCATAACAAATATTCATTGCTTGGGAGACGCGAAGTATCGCGTCTCTACACCGATCATCAACCGTTTTGTTTCTCTGTAGAGACGCAATATTTTGCGTCTCGTCCGAAACGACCGCCACATTCAATTTGTATCGTTTTGTTGGCATCACCAAAACGTTCATTCGATAAATTTAATACCATTTTGTTGACGTCAACAAAATGATCGCCTCAGCTGATTACAAACTAACAAAATAACTTTTTCTTCCCCGCTTATCCTCTTTAATCTTATTTTCTTCCAAAAGCGCCGCAAGGCCTCGTTTGAGCGAAGGGTAATCGAGCTGCAAACCGTAACTTAGATCATCGATCGTCTGGGGGCGGCGTTTTAATGATACTAAAATCATATCTTTAAAATCCCCATGGTGTTTTCTCCCGCGTAAAGCGCCGGGCGAAACGACTACCGCCGCCACCGAACCTAATATCTTCTTAAATTCTTTGACTTTCGCCGCAGCCGGCATCAGCTTAACACGCATATGCGGCGCCGGGCGTTCCGGCAAGTTGATATGCACCTTATCCGGATCGATCTTCTTGACTAACTCGCAAAATTCCAAAAAAGCTTTTTTGTTGTCGTTGATCCCTTTGACCAACATGATCTCCAACCAAAATTCATTTTTAAACTCACGGCGAAATCGTATAAGCCCTTGCAGCACTTGAGAGAATGACAGGCTTTTGTCCGGTTTATCGATCTTTTGAAACATCGTTTCATTGGACGCGTCCAGTGACGGCACAACCAGATCCGCTCTTAGCAATTCTTTGCGTACAGTTTTATCCCACAAAAGCGATGAATTGGTGATCACACAAACCGGGTATTTGTGCTTGGTCACGGAATTGATCGCCGCAATGATCTTATCCAGATTTTTATGCAAAGTCGGCTCACCGCTTCCGGAGATCGTTATATAGTCGACCTTAGGGCCGGTTGTAAGAAGCGCTTTTAACTGCCGCTTTAGCTCCTGGCTATCGGCGCAGGCAAAACGTTTTAAGGTTGTCTTTTTGGTCTCACCCAACTGGCAGTAAACGCAGCCGAAAGAGCAGATCTTGCCCGGCAAAAGGTCGACCCCTAAAGAAAATCCCAATCTTCTTGAATAAACCGGGCCGTAAAAATAATCGCGCCTTAAAACCACAGATAAAATCCATTAAGCATATAGGCTAACCCCAAAACACCCAGGATCATCCCGCCTACCCATAACCTACGGCGCTTCATCAAGGCAGCCACCGAAGAAAGCATGATCGCGATCTGCAAGAACATCACCGCCATACCGAAGTTTCCGCCATGACGCTTAAAATTATCTTCGTCCTTGCTTAAATCTTCGGCTTCTTTTTTAATATCGTTCTTCTCTTTATCATAACGCGCCACTTGCTCGGTATAGTATTGGATTTTTTTTGTAATAAACTCTTTTTCTTTCTCTGCCGCACTTAGTTGATAGAGAGCAAAGAGATCGCGCTGCAGCTCAAAACTATGCCCCTTGATGCTTTTGGCTTGATAATAGGCCCACTTATTATTTTCCTGAGTCATCGCCAGCTGGACCTTGGTTGAATAACCTCCGCCCTTAAGCGATGAAAGCGCGGCGCAAACCGCAAAAATCATTGTCGTTAAGGCTACCCACTTACCCCACTTTTCGTCAAACACTGTTGCCATAAAACCTCCTACTCTCCGCGATAAACAATTACGTTCACTTTTTCTAAAGTGATCAACCCCTCTTTGACCATATTATCCAATTGCGGCAAAAACTTATTGATCTTCTCTTCGCTGTCAACGATCTCAATAATGATCGGCAAGTCTTCGCTGAGGCGCAAGATCTTCGCCGTATGCATATGGCTCTTGCGGCCAAAGCCCATACAGCCTTTGACCACTGTCGCGCCGGCCATGCCTTCTTTCCGCGCCAAGACCACGATCGCTTCATAAAGCGGTTTACCTTCCCACCGATCCTGCTCGCCGATAAAAATTCTTAACAAATTACCATTTTGCGGTATCTTCATAAAACCTCCCCAATGATCACGCCTAAACGAAAGACTAAAAACCCCGCGACAACACTAGCCAAAACATTGATCAATGCCGGCCAAAATTCACTATCTTTTAAAAGATTGGCCGTCTCCAGCATAAAGGTAGAAAATGTCGTGAAAGCGCCGCAAAACCCGATCATTAAAAAAATGCGCATGTTGGTATCGAAAAAAAACTTCTTATCGCTTAAGGCGGCAAAGAGACCGATCAAAAAGCAGCCCAGCAAATTAATGCACAATGTGCCCCAAGGAAAGGTTGCTCCGGCGAAGCGCTGCACCGCACCGCCTAAAACATAACGTGCCACAGTTCCCAGGATACCGCCAAAAACTAAATAAAACCACTTCATAAGGAATGATTATACCGCTTGAGGTTTAGCCTGTAAACATTATGTCTTTGGCCGTAGATACTTTGAAAACCACCCCTTGATCAACCCCACGACTTGCGCCGTATGGTCACGGGCAAGGTATTCGGCATGGGCACCGCCGTCAATCACCACTCGTTCCTTTTCGCCGGGGGTATTATCGTAAAGCTTTTGCGAGTGCCAGGGCTTGACTACCCAATCTTTGCTTCCATGAATATACAAAACCGGCATGGTTAATTTTTTTACCGACTCAAAGGGAATTTTTTTCTTCAGCCAAAACGCTCCAGGACGCACGCCTTTGGCCTTGCTCCCGGTTTTCGAGATCAGAGTGTAATAAAAGTCGTTTTTAAAATCAAGCTCCCAAAAGCGATAATCAATTTTGCCGCAATCCGCCACCGGCGCAATGCACACCATCGCATCCACCCCGGATAAATCGGCATAAGCATTGATACTCACCGTTGCCCCCAGAGAAAAGGCAACCACCCCGATTTTTTTATATTTATTTTTAAGAAAATCCAATACGGCTTTGAGATCGTTTTCTTCCCGCGATGTCCAGGTGAAAAGCCCGGCGCTTTTTCCGTGGCCGCGCATATCAAAAGTAAAAACGTCGTAATCACCGATTAATTGCTCGGCTAAGGTTTTGATCTCCGCAGCGTCTTTAGAGTTCCAAAAACCGTGATGGATGATTACCACCGTATCATGCCCGCCACAATAATGGCTATACGCGATCTTTACCTTATCGCTCGTTATCAATGTGCCTTGAGATAACATTAAGCCTCACTTTTTAGTTAACGATAAACTTCCCGGCGATGCCCGATGTCAATAACATTTACCACTAAGCGATTATGCTCAACTGTATATATTATACGATAAACGCCCACGCGATAAGAATACGAACCTTTTAAAATACCCATTAATGCTTTACCCACCCTGGGATTTAAAGCGATGTCATCAAGGGCAGAAATAACACGCCGGTAAACATTCTTATCGGAGCGTTCTATCCGCTCAAGGTCTTTGATTGCAACTCGCGACAATTCAATCTGATACATGCTCGATTTTCTTGCGTACTTCCTTTAAGCTTACTGTCCTCCCTTTACGAATATCTTCCAAACCCTGCTTGATGCGTAATATCTCGGCCTTATCCGATAAAATATCCATTGTTTCCAACATACTTTCGTAATCATCGATGCTAATCATAATCGCTACCGGATGGCCGTGCCGGGTGATCACAGTCCGTTCAAACTTTTTGTCTATCGCATCGATGACTTTAGGCAATTTTGGCCTCAATTCTTTCAAAGTAATGGTAGTCATATACTTTAACCTCCTGATTAAAGTATACACTATAAGGTACACTTTGTCAAACCACACAAACGGAATCGATATATCTATGTAGGGGCAGGGCTGGCCCCTGCCCTTTTATCAGGGCGACCGCAAGGGTCGCCCCTACACGAAACCGATTATAATCCATCGCACGATCATTGTGCCTTTGCGGATTTTATCTGTTCCACCCGCCGCAAAAACCATCCGCCGGTGTAGCTGTTAAGTGTTGCGGTCAATTCGCTTAAATGTAAATTACGCTGGAAGGACTCTTCTTTGCTTAATGTCGATGCCGCAAGTTCGTGTTGAATGCGCCGGCGTTCAAAATAGACCCGGGAAACCTCATCAAGCACATCAAAACGCATCTGGGTATCAAGCCGGGCGCGGGTATCGACATCATCCTCGTAATTATTCCAAACAATATCGCCTAAATCCCAGGCAACCGTCACACTCCAATCCCGCGGGCCGGTAATATAGCGGTAGGTCTTGCTATCGTAATTCATCGTCTTATTATAATCGATGCTTAGTTTGGGCATGAACCCTCTCGCCTTTAGCTGATTGCGCCAGGCTTGGATTTTTTCCGGATGGATCTGGTTGTAGCGCATCGCCGCCTGTTGGACCTCAAAAATTTCTGGCTCGGTACGGTTTAGATCTTTAGCCTCAGAGACTTCGGTTTTCAATGATGTTTGCTTTAAAAGGCCGCGGCGCGTGGCCAGATAAGCACCGCCGGCGGGAGAAAAGGCACCGCGATTGACCTTGGCCCCGGCAAGTTCAAGGCTCACCCCAAAATTAGCCGTATCGATCTTTAAAAATCCATTATCCGTCGCGGCATACAAAATATTTCTATCATTGCTCTCTAAAAACTGATTAACGTTGATCCCATTTAACCCCGGGGCAAAAATCTTTTTCCAATTTTTCCCGGTGTCATGCGAAACAAAGATCCCCCGCGAGGTCGCCAAAAACAGCGTTTGCAGGTCAAACTTACTCAATAAAGCAGCTTGCGGTAAATTCGCCGCCGCATCTTGCGCCTGATGCACGGCAAAAAGCCGCTCCAGCTTATCCTGGTAAAAGCAATAAAGCCCACTCTCGCTCCCAAGAAAAACTTTCGCCCCGGCGCTGAAGACAAAATAAACCGCCTCACCGCTTAAATCACGGTATTTGTGCCAGCGCAACTCTTTTTGCCCGGCGATATAAAACCCGCCGGTAGTGCTTAGGTAGAGCTTTCCCTCGCACAGGGCAAGGCCGGTAATCGTCTCATCATCCTGGGCGGAAAAGATCGGCTTAAAACCCTCCTTTTCGCTAAAAGCACGCCGGGTAGAGGTAAAATAAAAATCATTCTGAGCCGTGTCGTAAACCACATCGACGGCGGTTTCATCTTTAAAAACAAACGCCCTTTTAAAATGCTCACCGTCATCGGCAAGATAAAAAGCGCGAGGAACCAGCGCCGCCGCGCGTTGATTCCCATTCGCAAGGCAGACCCCCGCGATCTGCGGGCTGTCAAACCCGGCTACCGGCGAAAAATCACAAAATCCATACCACGGACAGATCAAACCGAACCCGGCCAACAAAGTGACAAATTTCTTCATATAACTGCCTCCTTTTAGCAGAAAATAGTTATACCATTTGTATGACCTTTGTCAAGAAAATATTTTATTTAATTATTCGCTGTAATCTCTTGGGGTTTACACGCCTTTATGCTAAAATAAATCTTATGCTGAATAAATACTTTTCCTTAACCTACGATTTTATCCAACGCCGGCGCTGGGCAGTTACCGCCATCATCGCCGCCTTGGTCATCACCTCTCTTTTGCGGCTTAAATCCCTAAGCTACGACAATAATATCGAGACGATGCTGCCTAAAGGCCAGGGAATACAAAATACCCTGGCGTTTTTACGCGAAGCAAACTTTTCCGACAAGGTGATAATCTCCTTTTGCGCCAAAGACAATAAACATACGATCCAGGAGGTGCTCGCCGCCGTCGATACTTTTGCCGCCGGGTTAAAAAATCCGCTGGTCACCCAGGCGATCACCGGCTTTGCCGCCAGTAACGTCATGCCGGAGATGTCTGCCTTCCTTAAATATACACCCCAGCTTTTAGGAGCCGATGGCCTCGCCGCAGCCAAAGAGCGCTTAACCCAAGGCGCCATCAGCGCACGGCTGGGAATGATCTACCGCCAATCCCTGACTATGGCAAGCTCCTTTACCTTGCCCTTCCTGCAAGTTGACCCCTTAGGTATATCATCCGCTCCGCTGCGCTCTCTGGAAAAACTCTCCACGGCTTCCGGCTACCAGGTAACCCTGCAAAATAACCACTTCGTAAGCCGCGACGGCAAGCACATTATGATCATCATCAAAACCCCGGTGACCTTGACCGAAGGCTTTGGTTCGCGCAAATTGCTCGATTATCTGAAACAAAACCTCGCCCGTTTGCCGGATTTCGTCACGGCAGATATTATCGCCGGGCACACCCATACCGTAGCCAACGAAGATACGATCAAGCAGGATATCCTCTTGACCACGATTATCGCTGCCGCCGGATTTTTACTCTTATTTTTATTTTTCTTTCGCGATGCGCGGGCCGTAATGATCTTTATGGCCCCGGTCATTGCCGCTTTAATGTCGACAAATATCACTTACCTCGTCTTCCACCGCTTATCTTATTTTGTCGTCGGCATGGGGACAGTGATCGCCGGCATTGCTATCGATTACTGTATCTATGTCTATGTCGCGGTGCGCCAAAACGGCAATAGCCAGGAGACAATAAAGCTTATCTTGCGCCCTCTGATCTTGGGCGCCTTGACCACAGTCAGCGTTTTTGCCGTATTCTTTTTTTCTAAATCTCCGGGATATAACCAATTAGCCTTTTTTTCTAACTTAAATATTTTTTTATGCCTGATCTTTGCGATCTTTATCCTGCCCGCCTTTTTAAAAAAAGGCGCCCCCTTAGCCGTCGTTACCAAGCCGCGCGCTATTGCATCAGACGCCCGGCATGACCGCCTTACGGTCTTCGCCTGGATTTCCTTTATTGCTTTATGCTTAGTTTTGATGATCGGCTCAAAATTTAACAGCGACATTACCCAATTTGACGGCACACCAAAAAATATTCTGGCAGCAGAAGAGCGGTTCCATGATGCCTGGGGCGGCAAAACAATGCCGGCGATCTTCGTCGTCAAAGCCAAGACTTTAAATGAAGCCTACGAGATCAATGCGGCACTTTACGCGCAAGCCGTAAAGGCGATCGGCAAAGATAATTTTATAAGCCTCAGTACGATCTGGCCCGGCTTAAAGCAGCGTAAAGAAAATTTAGAACAATGGCGAAGATTCTGGGATAAGGATAAGGTTGCGCAGCTGGAAAAAGACCTGGCGACTTTAAGCGCGCGCTATAAATTCTCCCCGCAAGCCTTTGCCGGCTTTATCGCGCAAATAAAAAACCCGGCGCCTTTGGAAACCGAGCCTTACGGCTTTACCTTTTTTTCGCAGCTGAAAGAACAATTTGTCGTAGAGCACGCCGGTACATATCAAATCATCTCTTTTTTTCCGGATGAAAAAATTTATATTGCTAAGCTTTCCGCGATCGCCAAAAAATATCCCGGGACTTTTGTTGTCTCGCGGCGCAACTTCTCCTCGATGGTCGCACACGCCTTAGGCAATGAATTGATCACCATGGCCTTCTGGGCGATCTTCCTGACCATCGCCTTAACGGTTATTCTCTTAAAAGACCTTAAGCTCTCGGTTTTGGCAATGTTGCCGGTTTTAACCAGCTTGGTGGCGATCGCCGGGATTATCCCCCTGCTGGGGATGAGCTTTAATATCCCCGCCACGATCGCTTCGATGGTAGTAGTCGGGATTGTTAGTGATTACGGGATGTTTGTGGTTTACGCCTGCCGCAACAAATATAATACCGGGACCAATACCGCAGTAAGCTTCGCTGCCGCCTCGACCATAGTCGGTACCGGCGTACTTTTGTTCGCCCATCACCCGATCCTCTTCTCGATCGGCGTGACTTTAACCGCCGGAGTATTTTCGGGTTATCTCTTCAGTTTGCTGGTCATCCCGGCGCTTTACCGGTTGTGGGTTGAAAAACCATCCAACACTTTTAAATAAGCTTCGTAGCGGAGAGCTTCGTCATCAAATCCGTGGTCACGTAAAAATTTCGCTACCCGCCGGCAATGGTCTTTGATATCGGTCTTCGTGATCAAACATACTTTAGCGATGCACTCCGGGCAAAACGCCAAAGGGTGAGAGTCCTCTTCCGCCAGGTTATTATAACCATTCATGCAGCAAAGATGCATCGTGCAATGCATCAGCCCAAACATATGGCCGGTTTCATGGGTGGCTACTTTAAGGGCGCGTAAAAGGCACCTTTGAAAGGCTTCTTTGCTGCTATCGGGATCGCCATAACGCGCCATCGACCAGATACCTACCGGGTCGTCGCTCGAGGCCTCGCCAAAAACAAAATTATTATCATCCCCGGTCCAAAGGTCACAAGTGCTGAAGGCCAGATAGGCCGCGGTGTCTTTCGGTAAAGTAGGAAAAATCTTTTCTTCCAATATATAGCGGGTCAGGATCTGGTCATTGCCGGCGAGAGGATTTTTTCGCCGCGCCATACCGGGGATATTCTCAAGGGAGATCGCGCTTTGGGGTTTTACCGGTAAATTATAAAATACCCCTAAAAACTCGGCAACCGCCTGCTCGATCTTGCGCTGTGTAGGCGTAAAATTACCCACCGGCCGGATATAGATTGTCTTGCGTTGAGGATCCAAAGGGATTTTTACTGCCTTGATATATTGCTCAAAGGTCTGGCCGGCTTCATAATAAAGGTCCAGCCAATCCCCGGTTTTTTGTTCCGGCATATGTTCGCCCAGCGGCGTTAAGGTTTTCACTGCCTGGCGTGATTCTTCGATCGATTTATCCTCTTTAGCTTGCGGCCAGACCGATAGCGTAAACGCGGTAAGAAGAAAAAAGAATATCCAGGTATTTTTCATTGTATAAGTATAGCTACAGGCAAGCACGCTGTCAAACCGTCCCTACTCTTCTTTGCGCGCGGTAGCCTTGATCACGACACAAGCCGAACCTAAACCGGTCTCAAGGCCCTCGTAAGCTAAATCATCGTAAGGCGGAGTTTTACTAAACCAAAAATAGGTCGGCGGCACTAATAACCCGGTTACGCCGGTCAGGACCCCAAAATCCGGGATAAGGCGCAATTTAATTGCCGGGACTTTACCTGTCGGCAAAACAAAATCTTCCTCGGCGATCTTTTTAACATCGATCCCGTACAACTCCGGCTCGCTGGATAAAAGATAAAAACGGCGGTACTCTTTATTATCGATATGGGCCGCCACGGTTTTAAGGAAAAACCCTAAGCCCACATCATCAACGATCCTTCCTTTTATAGGAAAAGTTTTTTTAGCGATTACTTTACCATCTTTATCTACCGCGCTGTAGTAAACCTTTTTCTTCCCATAATCATACTCCTTGCGGTGCTCGATAATCAAAACGCCGTTTTTATCGCTGATCGATTGCGTACTGCGCAAAGTCGCGAGAAATCCATCTTTTTCTTCCATCTGAGAGGTAAAGTGCAGGCGTACATCGGTATATTTATCATAATCGCCGGCAGCGGTTAAATCGATCTTGTAAATCGTTTTGCCATCCTGGATAATGCGCTCGCTGGTAAAGGTACGCTGGCAGCGCACCTTCGAATCTTTTTTATTTACGCAGAGCTCCTCGCCGCTCTCTTTCGCCGGCATAAAGGTTTGAGCATAAGCGCCCTGCGCCAAAGTAAAAAATACCAGCCCGATAAGAAAATTTTTCATACTGAATTATTCTACCAAACCACATACCTGGTTGCAAACGAAAGAATCGATGACGGATTAGCGCGCCATGCCTGATAGGAAAAATGGGCATAATTGAATATAAAGGTGGTAAAATATTGTACATAGTTAGTACGTAAGATCGCAACGAAAAGGAGATATATGTATATAAAAAAGTCATTCGTATTGTTGATTTGTTTTAGCCTTGTTGTTTTTTCAGGTACAATGTTTTACGCTCAGATGATGCCCGCGATGAATAATATTTCCGTCTATAAGTTTATACCCATGAACAACATGAAGGCTTATGATTTTGTCCAAGAGATACCCGCCGAGCTTAAAGACATCGCGGCCTTACATACAACAAAATCTACGCAGGGTAAAGAGGCGGTACGTAAAATGATCACGGATATAGAAAACGAGCCGGTAAGTGCCAAAAATGACTGGAGCGTTCTAAAAACCGGCATTCTTTACTTTGAGGCCGGCGACTATAAAAAATCCGAGAAATTACTCCAAAGGCTGGTCGACGGCACGCCTAAGCATAAGATCGTAGAAAATGCCTTATTTTACTTAGGGTTAATTGCCGGACGAGATAAAAATTACCAAGATGCTGCATTCTACTTCAACCGGGTTATCGACCTGGACCGTACCCATGTAAATGCCTACCTGAATTTGGGAATCGCTCAACTATTTTTAAAAGATAGAGAAAAGGCCGAAGACTCTTTTGAAAATGCCGCAGCTTTGGATCACGATAACCCCGTAGCCTATTTTTATTTAGGCGTCATTAAACACGACCAAGGCAACAACGATGCGGCTCTGGCAAGCTGGCAGATCGCCAAGCGCTTTGAAAGAGATGGTGTGTTGGCGCAGGATTGGTCGGATTCACTTTTAGCAAAAGATCCCCACGCAAACGCTTTGTCGCAGGCATTAAAAAAGAATCCGAATGATGTTGATGCGGTTATCGACATGGGTAATTTGTATCTATCTTACGGTAAATCAAATCTCGCTTTAGAAAGCTTTAAACGGGCATTAGATATGGCCCCTTACTATACCCAGTTACATTTTTCCATCTCCGAAGCCTACCTGCAGCAAGAAAAGTTTGAAGACGCCAAAAGAGAAGTCATGAAGGTGCTTGCTAAAAATAACAACCAGGCTAACACTGCGGCGGTCTATACGGCTATCGGCAGGATCTGTTTTTATAACCACAAATACAATAACGCACGAATAAACCTTGAAAGGGCCCGTGACGCCTCCGACAAGAATGCCGATAAACTCCGGCCTCAGTTTTTATTGACCCTGCTCTATGCTCATCAAGGTGATATGGTGAATACCGCAATTGAGCTGGAAAAATACCGCCAACTAAACCCCGGAGATAAAAGCGTTGAGGAGCTCGAAGGTAAGATCAAGCGGTATAAAAAACTAATGGGCTTGTAAGAAAACTCGCCCCTGCTTCCTATTGGCCGGACAAGTCAATATTCCACGGAAGGGTTTTCCATGGGCTGTCCGCGCTGGTTAAAAGATGATAATACGCTTGCGCCGTATCATCGATCATGCTAACCGGCTTAGCCTGCCAAAATGCCCTTCCAATAAGATAATTCATCCCCAAATCATCCCAGGATGAAAAGGTTTTTTGCATTTTCCGCGCTACCGGAAAGATAAGGCGCCAAGCCTCGTCCTCGCTTAAGTAACCGCATGTATAACCGGCCCGGCAAAGATAAATGTAGCGCGAATAATCCCAACCCAGTAAGCTTTTATCGCCTAATTTTTCGCCGTACTCTTTAACTATTTTCAAAATAGCATAAGCCTCTTGGTTGGTTGAACTCAAATGCTCAAGTAATGTATTAAATTCTTTATCGCTTGTGGCCTTTACCTTCTCGCGGCCCTCCTCAAACCCCTTGCGATGCCCCTCATTTTCTATCCAAGCAAGAGTCTTATAGAGGCTTTCCCGGGAATCAACATCCCAATCACGCGTCAACATCTCAGATTGCGCCTTAACGTTATCAATGTTCTTCTCGCCCAGGCTCAGCAGATCATGGCTAAAACCGTTCCTCTGAGCCAGTACTCCTGAAACCGCTAAACCCCACTTTTGCGGCCGGGTAAGGCCGGATGAAGTGCCCGCCTGAACCTTAAATCCGGCGAACGTAAAAAACAAAACCGCGACCAGCGAAAATGATGCAGATAACTTACTCCTCACGATTACCTCCTCGCTTTAAGAACCTACTTATTGTTACTTATTTTTTCGTTTTGCGTTTTTTTCTTTAGTTCCTTATGCACCAAGCTCAAAATAGTCCCTAGCTGTTTTTTTATATTTTCATCCAGCTTCTCGGACTCATACATATACCCGCAATAGTTAAACACCAGCGGCATTTGTTTGCAATTGCTGATAAGCGACCAGATCGCCGATTGGTACACGGCATCCAGCATGGCGCGGTCTTTTACCTCTTTGGTCACTTCTTTTATTTCTTTTGATTTTATTTTGTCTATGGTCCCTCTGTACTCAGACAATGCTAAGGCGCTTACAATTTTCTGAATGGGGACATACGTTCCCGAAGCCAGAAATTCCGACCATAAAACATCAAGCTGGTCGGCAGTTGTGATCGCTTTGTCTGTGCTGGGGATTTTAATTGACTCGGCTTGATTATAAAAAGATGTAAGGCTTTCATCCATTTTTTCCGGTAAAACACTCTTATCCTTGGGCACCAGAGCATAAACCAGCAATAGTTTTTTCTTTTCTTCCAGCGAAAACTTATCAAATATTTTCAGCGCCTCATCCCATAAAAAAGGGTTATCCTCAAAAATACGCCTGAAAAAGGCCAGGGTGCTTAAATTCTTTTGAATCCCCGCCGGATCGGTCGGGACTGATTCAAGTAATGCGTTTATGCTCCTCTGTGGCTGTGGTGACCTGTGATAGCCCATGATCCAGGCACCAACCTTTTCTTTGGAACCAAATTTATCACCCAAAGAAAATAGCACAAGCTCAACGGAAGATTCCACAACACACGATTTTCCGGATATATTATCATGCCCCACAGCCTTAATTTTATAGGAACCCAGCGTATATTTATCCGTTAATACTACCCTTAAAAATTGTTGCTCATTTAACAATAATACATTGGGATTTTCTACGTGGCCTTTATAGGCGGCAATATTATTGCCATTATCTTCGGTAGGCTTACCTGATGGATCATACATCTGAAAATCATAAGTAATATCCGCATTGTTGTTTTTATCTAATGCATAGTTTCGGAAAAAAATAGCTATATTAAAAAACTGCCCGCGGCATATAGTACTAACTTTATTTATTACTGGAGCGCTCTCCTGAGGTGTTTTAAACCAACTGTCCATCTTTGAGTCCATCAAGGTCGGAACTACAATAGCATCAAAATTATCGGTATACCCCTTGCCCTGGAAAAATCCAAAAATCAAAAAAAGAAAAACCGCTGCCCCAAAAAAACCTTTCCTACCCACCTTCGCCATAAGTTTACTCCTTAAATAAATTTTGTACCGGTCGTTATTGATCTTGCTTCAAAACCGTACCATCTCGCCAAAATCTTAACGGATATAGAACCAACTTATTCCGATACGCCCTTTCTTCAGGAAAATAGTGACAGTATCCCCCACCTGATGTTTATTATATAAAGACCTTCCAACCGTGACTTCTTCAACTCTGCTTCTGGGGCCCCATGGTGAAAGCTCAAAGTGATAGGATGTGTGTTTCCCGGTAGAAATACTTTTATGCATAATTTGCGCCGTATGAATAACAGGGGCCGACCGATCCAACATGCCATTCAAATTAATAACCGCCCCATATGCATAAACGCTGCAAAACAATACGATCAGCATTACTGCACCGATTTTTCGAGTAAGATTGTTTTTGTTAGTTAAAATGAACACCGGAAGCGCGCTCAAGGCAAGAACGCTGAGAAACGGCGGCCAAAAAGCATGCCAATCCTGGATATTCCAATCGCTTACCGCGCGCAGCGCCAAGGCCAAAGACGGCAACAAAATAGCTGTGGCAACCGTCGGATGTGGACTGTCCCGTCTATCATCTAATTTAACAAGTCCGTTGTAGCGATAAACTAGATATACGCCGAACAAGGGTATGATCAGCGCAGCAAAAACCGCATACTTATATGGGAATGGCCAAAGCATTAACCAAAACGCAATGGCAAGGGCAAAATTATTTACGACCTTTGACCATCTCCTTGCCTCTTTAAGCTTCGCCTTTCTTTCGGCCTCCGTTGCTCCAAATTGAATATCCTTTAGCATTGCGCCCGCTTCTTTTTGCGCCTCAATATAATCAAGGTTTTTCAGATTTTTATCAACCCAATCCAAAAAGTCTTTTTGGTTTTCCAGAACCAGGGCGGTCTGAATTTTTTTTGCTTTCGGGTCTTTAGGCAATATCGCCAATATTTGGGTGCTTTGAGTGTATGACAATCTAAACCCGTCTATATCCTGAATGAAAAGTTCTGTGGTTTTAAAAAGTTCAACGTCGCGTATCTTGTCCGAATAAACTTCTATTTTGCTTTTCCACACCGCAACCAAACAATAAAGGAACAGCAGCATAAAACCACCACCAAGAAGAACGCAAAATATCACATACGGCAAATCACCGGCACGTTTCTGCATAAACGGCAAAAATGCCAAATATCCCATTCCAGCAATTAAGAGGGGCGTAAAAACTGAGATGAAAATTTTCCACCCCCGGGACACTCTGTAAATTTTAGGCTGTTCCATAGATATCATCTTTTATTTCTCCATGGCATTATCTAACATCTCGTTAATTGAATCGACTCTCGAACGATTCTTTTTACTATCAGTTCTTTGTTGTAACTTTAAAAAATTATCTTTATGCTCAAAATTTGAAGAAACGTCAACACGCGCATAGCCCGATCTAACAAGATACGCATTTAAACACGGGGCTAAACCTTTTCCGGCAAACAAACCATCTCGTACACCTAAAAAACCTGACGTCTCTTCATTCTCCAAGTTTGATTCATCAACTACCGGATCACCCCAAAGATATAGATAAAAGGCGGGTATTTTTGCTTGTGAATTATCATAATATTCATCATTGAGCAATATCGCTTTTCTATGACCTATTATTTTTTTAATATACTCTACGGTTGCAGCCTCGCGTTCGGGTAGTATTTTTATGCCAATCAGTCGAACCTGCTTTTTACCGGCGAGCTCGATGGTATCGCCCTTAACTACGCGAACTATCTTATAGGTTTTGGTCCCACCCGCGCAACCGAGAATAAATAGCGAAAGGATTATGGCGAACATCTTATATTTCATACTCACCTATTTTTTATATATCTCCGCGCAAACAAATATAGACTTATTCCGATAAATAAAACAAGTAGGCCTCTTGTCCACGGAATAGGTTCACCGCGCATAATAAATTTAATAATTCCCACAATAAATACAAAAATAAGACCAATGCCCGATAGGCCAAGTCCCCAAGCTAAAAAATACAAACTTTCCTTACCGTTGCTTCGCATAAGATGATCGACAAAACTTTTCTTATCCTTGCTTCGCATAAAATAACTCCCGCATTAACGTTTCACCATCATATTACTTAGCTGTATTCGTGATTTTAAACTTTTCTGCCTTTTTAGGTTTTTTTTGAACTCTTTTTGCGTAAAAAGGCCACTTGCCACGAGGCAATTCTGTTGCGTTGCCGCTTATTACCGTACTATAATGCACAGGATAACCCATATTATATTCTTCGATTTCAGTAAGATTGCCTTTCGCATCCCATCGTTTCCATTCCCCGTTCTTATAACCATCTTTACAGTGGCCTTCGAGCACTTTATTCCCGGTTGAAGTATCCCAGGAAATGAATCGGCCGCTATATAGGCCATCATTATTTAACTGTACTTCGGATTCTTTCTTCCCCAGTATATATTGATTTTCTACCCATACGGAATGACCGTCGGTATCCATTTGCTGAACCACTTCGGTCTTTGGTTTAGCTAGCACCATTACCGCTTCAAACCCCAGATAGGCTATGAGACCAATTAAAACAAACACAACATAGAATAAAATAAGCGCGATAGACGCTTTTACTGAGGCGGGTTTATCGCAAACTTTGCGCCATATATCTTTTGCATATATCGCAAACAAATCGGATTTACGCTGCGCTGCAGGGATCTTTTCATTTAAAGATACCGCGATCAAAGATAACGCATTTTCGGGTATCGTGCCTAAAGAACTTTTTTCTTCCGAACGTATCTCTTTCTTTAGTTTTTTGGCAATTACGGCAATGCTATACGTTTGCGGTAAAGACACAAGGATAAAAAAGGCCAGTAACCCTAGTAGTACGGATTTAAACAAAAAAGCAATAAATATAAGCGCTATAGCTGCTAACGCTTTAAAAGTTACTTCTATCTTCGGGCTGCGAGACAATAAGATATCATCGAAAAATCTTCCGCCATCTAAGGGGTAAAGGGGCAGCATATTGAACACATTAAGAAAAATAAAAGTTCGAGCGGCTGTGGCAAACATATCTTCCAGCGTAACCACATACATTACGCCGCAGATTATCCCCAGCAGTATTCCGGGTAGTGGTCCGAGTAGAGCGACAATTGCTTTTTTTGTTCCACTTGTATTGGTCTCTACTCCAGAAACGGCAGCACCAAACAGCGGAATAAAAAACATCTGGACATCTTTGTAGCGGAATAATTTCATTCCTACGAAATGGCCAAATTCATGGATAAAAAGAACACCAGCGATAATTAGAATACCGGAAATTGAATTATTGAATAAGCCAAAGCTAATAAATAAGATTACTGAAATGGCAAGAATACCGATATTTTTCAGAATGCTTTTTTTCTTAGATTTTGTTTTATTGAGTTCGTTTTGTATCTGCTCGACAGTTACTTCTTCGCCTATAATACTTTTTTTATCCGTTTCTTCCGAAGGCTTAATGGTTTTATTTTCTTTACTCTTTGCCACCAAACCACTAACAAACACAATTAAACAGAATATAAACAAACCGTTTCCATGCGTAGAAATAAATTTTTCGATTGCATAGCATATTTTTACAGGATCCATATACGCCCTATTTGTTTTAATATTGACTGTAATTTTTGATTACGCTTCATTCCACCCTCACGCTATGTTTAAATTTTCTCACGCATTACCTCACCATCTTTCCTTTCTTGTCGGCGAGGGTTATGACCGCCTGCATCCCGGAACGAAATTCAAGGTAATCGCTCTCGATCCCGTCGCTAAAGATCACACCGTTTTCCGGCATTTGCGATGTGATCACGAGCGCATTTTTGCCGGTTATTTTGCCGAAAACAAGATTTGTCCCCGTGCTTTTTGTCGGAAATGGCTCCCGCACAGAAAAGTAAAGATAGTTGGCATTCCAGGTAAAATTCTTGTCGGCGTCGATTTTAATTTTCTGCCCTCCGGCTTTATTCACTATCCCGGCGGCTCCGGCCAACACGCTCTTAAACCATCCCGTGGCCCCCAGGCCGGTAGAGACAATTACTCCGCTTGATGATTGCTGTTCACGCTGTGGCCCCAATTTGATCTCGTAACGTGCTGAAACATGCGTCTTCTGGCCGATAAAAAAATCGTTGACCGCATATAATTTCTGCCCATCATTAAGTGCAACTTGAGCCATCGACACATCCTGCAGAGGCCGTGCTCCTTTCAAAACCCCGCTCATGACCGCAGGCAAATCTTTGACCGTAAAAGGCAAAAGGATCCCCTCCCAGCGTTCGGGCTCCGGGTTAATGCCGATAACCGGTTGGCCATCCAAATACTTTAATGTGTTTGCTACCAGGCCGTCTTGGCCGACGGCTACCACAATATCGTCCCGACCAAAGATAAAATTAGGCAAAAACTGGCGGTCAACAACCTGCAGCCGCCCAAATAAGCTTAAGCTTTCACTTGCCTGAGCAATCACAATATTATAGCGTTCATGCTCGCGCAAATAATCACCAAAATCCGCGCCGAGATGCTCGATGTAAAATTTTGCCTGCTCTATGGTATTAAACCGCACGATCAACTCATCGAGCCGGCTCTTGCGCCGTACTAAAACTATTTTCCGTTCCGACATCCTATTCATAACTACTGTTTTTTACGTAGTAATCCCTGCAATAAATCGGGAGAGATATTCAGCTCCCCGATCTTGTCGGCTTTGTCCGCCAAAGTCTGAAAAGCCGCCGCGATTAATTGATCCGGGTTCATGCCTACCGCAGCCAATGCTTGCACAATACCGGGATGAGTATTTCCTATAGCCTTCATTGTCTCGGCGACTGCGTAAGCTTTCGCATCGGCTTGAGCCTTCGCGTTAACGGCTGCCAGCGCTACCAACTCTTTATTTTTGCCCTCAAGCGCGATCTTGGATTTCATCTCTTCGGCTTCCAGGGCATGCTGCTTTTCCTGAATAACCCGTTCAGCCTCCATTTGCGCTTCTTTGATCTGCCGTTTCTTGTTCTCTACCAAAATTTCAGTATTAAGCTCATTTTCCTTAACCAATCGTTCCTGCTCGATAGAAGCATTACGCCGAATGTAGATCGCATCATCCGCCTCTTTAAGTATCTGCTCGCGCACTGCTGCCTCAAGCGCCCGGGCAGTCTCTTTATTAGGCAGGATGGCCAGAATAGAAACTCCCAGCACTTCAAGCCCCAGGGCGTTGATTTGCGCGTGGCGCCCAAGCGCCTCAAAGGTTTTCTTGGTCAATATTTGCGACGCCGAAAGCGTGTTTTTCAAGGTCAAAGAAGCCACTTCTTCCTTAACAAGCACCTGCACCACGTTCATCACTCTCGCCGACAATTTCCCCGGATCATCAGAAATATACTTTCTCCCTGCTGCATCAAGAGTAAAATTCAAAAGCTGTGCAAGTTTTTTAGGATCGGCGACGCGGTAAACCGCCTTGCCCTGAATCGTCACGATCTGAAAATCGGCGGTTACCTCCTCAAAGATAAAAGAAACTTCCGCGCTGGTCGCCGGCACTGCCGCCAAAGAAGTGGTAGGCGCAAAATACCAGAAAGTAAGGCCTGCTCCTTCCTGCACGATCTTTCCCTTTTTATATTTAAGCACATATGTGTTCGGCTCAAACCGTACAAACTTTATTCCAAACATACTCCTTACCCCCCTTAATGCTTACGCACAATTAGTTAAAAACGAAAAAGCCCCATGAAAAAAGTTAACGGCAGGAAAAAGTAACACAAAGAGAGATATAATAACCCTACACATACTAAACTATATTTAACACTTGGGGGGGAAAGTTGTCAAGAAAGATTAAGATTTATTATTTTTGTTTGATATGTCATATCAAGATAAACAAAAAAAATACCCCGGCTGTTCACCGGGGCTATTTTTCAAATCACAGTGATATTTAATATTGCAGCAACAATCTTTTTGTCTGGGAGTTGACTTTGCCGGTAGCTTTAAGGCCATTGGCCTTTTGGAATTTCTTGATCGCGTTTTTCGTGCCGGAGCCGATCTTGCCGTCGATCGGCCCGTTATAAAACCCCGCATGCTTTAGGGCCGACTGAATATCTTTGTGGGTCAAAGACGTTTTACCGGATGAGGATTGATAGCCCGAATTGCCCTGGCCGCCAGAAACCACCACGGTAGATGTCCCGCGCGAATCGACCTTGCCTTTTAAATAGCCCACCGACTCACGTGACGCGCCGGTCTGCGACTCGACCGCCGATTGTCTTTGTTCAACCGAATCGATCTTGGCTTCCAGCGTACTCACTTTAGTCTCCAAGCCATTTACTTTATTATTTAAAACCGAAGAACAACCGCACGAGAGCACGATCAACGGCGCAACCAAAAATAAAAAACCACCGGTAAGGCCAAATATTTTTACATCCTGCTTCATAACTACCCCCTTTTTTACCGCTTTAATCGAAAAGAAAAAAATTGCCTCGCATGGACTCGAACCATGAAAACAAGATCCAGAATCTTGTGTGTTGCCAATTACACCACGAGGCAAAGTCAATTACAAATTTCAAATTACATATTACAGATTACCGCACCAAACGCTTTTCCAAATTTGCAATCTGCAATTTGCAATCTTAAATGCTTGGCCTAAGGCCAAGCTTCTACCAGGCGTTTTCGCGGAAACTCGCATCGGCCTTCATCACGCCGTCATGCATTCTTTTCATCACACCGGGACGATCTTCCGGGGCGTCTTTCTGAACGCACTTATGATGGCAGCATCCGCCTAGGAATAAAGAACAGACAAACAATGCACAAACCAACTTTCTCATAAGGGTTTTCCCTCCCAATAAGATACAAGCCTTTTTAAACGGGCAATGACTCTTTCCTTACCCAAAACCGACATCAATTCAAATAATCCCGGGCCGATACGCACGCCGGTAAGGGCAATACGTACTGGATGGACCAATTCTTTGACTTTGATCTTCAGGCTTTCGCAAACCGCCCGAAATTCTTTTTCAATTATATCATGGCTAAAGGACTCTAAAAGAGCAATTTTATCGCTTAGCAACCCGATCTCCTTGATCATCTTCCGCTCCAAGATCGCCGTTGCTTCCTCGCCATAGGCAAACTCATCAGAAAAAAACGGCTTAGCCTGGGCCTTAAAGTCAGCGAGGGTTATAAGGCGCGGGTGAAACAGCGCAACTACTTTTTTAAAATAATCATCGTCGCCTAACGGCATATCCGCAGCCACATTTTCTTTGATTAAAGCGGATAATTCATCTAACGATTTTTTACGGATATATTCGCCGTTGACCCAATTGAGTTTATCCATCGAAAACGCCGCCCCGGTCTTGACGACATTTTTGATATCGAAAAGTTTAACCGCTTCTTGCAAGGTAATGATCTCGCGGTTATCACCCGGTGACCACCCTAAAAGCATCAGATAGTTAACGATCGCCTCTTTTAAATAGCCTAAATGACGATACTCGCTTACTGCCGTAGCACCAAAACGCTTGGACAAACGGCCGCCTTCCGGATTAAGGATCAGCGGCACATGGGCAAATTTTGGCGCAGTGAAACCTAAAGCTTTATACATCATGACTTGTTTAGGCGTATTGGAAATATGGTCCTCGCCGCGAATAATATGGGTCATCTGCATTAACGCATCATCGATGACGCAGCAAAAATTATAAGTCGGCGCGCCATCCGATTTAATAATCACTTCTTCTTCCTTCGGCAGTTCCTTAAAGACGATCTTGCCGCGGATCAAATCATCGATCTCGACATCGACATTTTCATATTTAAAAAATATTGCGCCGTCTTTAGCCACAGCCTTACCCATATCGATCAGCTTTTGGGCATATTCTTTGTAAAGATCAAAACGGTGGGATTGATAATATATTTCATCCCAATTCATCCCCAGCCACGAGATCGATTGCAAAATCTCGTCTAAATACTCTTTTTTCGAACGTACCAGGTCGGTATCCTCAATACGCAAAACAAACGTACCGCCTAAACTGCGCGCATAAAGCCAGTTAAAAAGGCAGGTGCGCGCGCCGCCGATATGTAAAAATCCTGTAGGTGATGGGGCAAACCTTACTTTTACGTTCATACTTTAACCGCCTTTACTTTTTTTTTACAAATATTTTCGATCTGAGCGGCTAACGCTTGCGCGGTTAAACCATAAGCCTCAAAAAGTTCCGTCCGGGTTGCGGCCGGCAAAAATTCGTCTTTAAACCCCAAGGGAAATACCTGGGGTTTATTTAAACTATCTTCGCGCGCAAAAAATTCTAATACCGCGCTGCCGAACCCGCCGGTGACCATGCCGTCTTCAACCGTTACAATGCATTCAAATCTCTCGCCGATTGACCGCATCATCTCTTCATCCAATGGCTTAATAAACCGCGCGTTGACCAATTGCGCACTAATGCCATGCGTTTTTAAGATATCGCATGCCTCGATCGCCGGCTTGACCATTGTGCCTAAAGCGACCACGCAAACATCTTTGCCTTCATAGATCGTCTGGGCCTTGCCCATTACAACCGGCGAATTAATACCCAAAGAATAAGCATTGCCGCGCGGATAACGTACGCTTACCGGCTTACCGCACTTTAAGGCAAATTCCAGCATGCTCTCTAATTCGTCTTTATCTTTAGGCGCTAAGCAGACCATATTCGGGATCATGCGCAAATAGCCGATATCAAATACTCCGTGATGCGTCGGGCCGTCTTCACCCACGACGCCGGCGCGGTCTAAAGCAAAAACCACGGGTAAACCCTGCAAAGCCACATCATGGATGATCTGGTCAAAGGCGCGCTGTAAAAATGTAGAGTATACCGCCACGACCGGCTTTAACCCTTGCCGGGCCAACCCTGCCGCAAAGCCTACCGCGTGTTCTTCGGCAATACCGACATCAAAGGTCCGCTGAGGAAACCGTTCGCTGAAAATATTTAAACCCGTACCATGAGGCATAGCCGCAGTCACGGCAACAATATTTTTGTCATCTTCGGCCAGGCGGGTTAATCTTGTCGCCATAGCTTCGCCGAAAGAGAGCTCATTGGCCGCTTCGCCCTCGCCGGTCTCAATACAAAAGGGCGCCGTGCCGTGAAACTTTTCGCAATCGGCCTCGGCAAATTTATAACCCTTACCCTTCTTGGTGATCACATGAAGTAATTTCGGGCCCTTAAGGGCTAAAATATTTTTAATCGTTGGTATTAAAACATCAAGGTTATGGCCGTCGATCGGGCCAAAGTAACGAAACCCCAGCTCCTCAAAAAATATTCCCGGCACCATTAAGCCCTTTAAAGCCTCTTCAAACCTTTTAGCATGCCGGGCAACCTTTTTCGCCAAAGAATGTTTTTCTAAAAACCGCTCCAGCTCCGCGCGGGCACGGTTATACGCCGGCGCCGAGATCAATTTATTAAAATAGCGGCTCAATGCCCCCACCGACGAAGATATGCTCATCTCATTGTGATTATAAACAACCAGGATATCGCTTGAACAATGGCCGCAATGGTTAAGCGCTTCAAAACACATCCCGCCGGTAAGCGAACCGTCACCGACCACAGCAACGGAATGAAAGTCTGCGTTTTGCACTCTTGCGCCTTCCGCCAAGCCTTGCGCCCAGGAAACAGCCGTTGAAGCATGCCCGGAGATAAACGGATCGCAAGGCGATTCGATAAAGTTAGGAAAACCACTTAAGCCACCCTTGGTACGCAGCTTTTGAAATTTTTCCCTTCTGCCGGTCAAGATCTTGTGCGCATAAGCCTGATGGCCCACATCAAAAATAATCTTATCTTTCGGCACATCCAGACAACAATGCAATGCCGTGATCAACTCAACCGCCCCCAACGAGCTTGCCAAGTGGCCACCGCGCTTGGAAACCACATCGACCATCAATGCGCGAACTTCAACGCAAAGGTCTTTAAGTTCATCAAGGGTTAATTTTTTTAAATCCGCCGGAGTATTGATGCGCTCTAAGATCATTTTTTCTCTTCATTGCCCTGCGCTTTACAGGCATCAATGATTCTTTTAAGGTAACTCTTATCAAATTCGTTCATCTCAATAAATTTTATTCCCGTATCATAAAGGGTTGCTTCCCGTGCTATCGGGTTTAATATCTCTTTTATCCAGGCTATTTTGCCTTTGCATTTGATCGGCTTACCTTTATCGACAAAAAGTTCGATACCGACAACTGTATATGGCGCTAATTTTTCTTCCAGCATCACCCTAAGGCCCCCTTCACTCACATTTTCCGTATGCGAGACCAAAAGGCGTACCGGAGACGCGATCATGATCTTACAAGGAAACAATACGCGCGCCGCGATCCGCCGCTCGGAACCGTTACTCTCCATCGCAACCCCCCTTTCTTACCAGGCGCTTTATGAACTCCTCGAGGAATACCCTGTCTTTGTCGGCGATCTTATAAAACTCGATCCCCGAATCAAATTCCTCTTTATGCGTGATCACCCAAACGATCCGGCCTTCGCACTTAACGCTCTCACTGGTTAAAAAGATCTCTAAGCCGACCATATCGTGTTCATTTACTTCTTCACGTAAAATTACCCGCACTCCGCCGGCGCTGATATTCTCAGTGTGCGTATCGATAATCCGTTCAGGATTATGCAAAACAACCTTGCACGGACAATTTACCCGGATGAATTTTCTGCGTTCGCTATTATCCATCTCCACCATTTTACACCTCTTTAGCCTCGATGCGTTCGATTTTTAATGCTTTGCCGGTCTTTTCATCGATATCCATGACTACACCCTGCATGCGCACGTCACCCTGGGCAAGATTAAATTTTACCGGCAAGTTGGTAACAAATTTTTCTACAATCGCCGCCTTGTCCCGGCCTAAGACCGAATCAAAACTTCCCGTCATGCCGCAATCGGTGATGTATGCCGTACCGTCGATGATCCGTTCGTCGGCAGTAGGAATATGGGTGTGTGTGCCTAATACCGCGCTCACCTTGCCGGCTAAAAAATAGCCCATCGCTAATTTTTCTGATGTGGCTTCCGCGTGCATATCAACAATGATCACCGGCGTTTCTTTTAAAATATCCGGCAAAATATTTTTTACTGCCTGAAACGGACAATCAACCGGCGGTAAAAAAACCCGCCCCAATAAATTGACAACGGCGATCTTAACGCCATTGACGCTTTTAACCATAAACCCGCGCCCCGGAGCGCACACGCTCTGGTTTAATGGCCGTACCACGTCCATCGTTTCCAAGACTTCTTTTGACTCCTTACGTTTGAAGATGTGGTCACCGGTCGTGATCAAGTCAACACCGGCAGAAAAGATCTCCTGCGCCGTATCTTTGGTCAAACCGGAACCGGATGCCGCGTTTTCTCCATTAACAATAATGACATCGAGCTTATACTCGGTGCGTAGCCGCGGCAAATTTTCTTGCAAAAATTTACGCGCGGGGCGGCCTACTACATCTCCGGCAAACAAAATCCTGATCATGACTATTTCGCGTAGTCGACTGCCCGGGTCTCGCGCACTACCGTGATTTTAATGTTGCCCGGATATTCCATATCGTGCTCAACTTTCTTTTTCACTTCCGCCGCCAAAAGCACGATCTCATCATCCTTAACCCTATTAGGGATAACGATGACGCGGATCTCACGGCCCGCGGAGATCGCAAAGCTCTTCTCAACGCCTTCGAAGGAATTAGCGATCCCTTCCAGCTGCTTTAAACGCTTAACATAGGTCTCTAAGGTCTCCCGGCGCGCGCCCGGGCGCGATGCCGAAACCGCATCGGCCACAACCGCCAAGACCGAATAGATCGAAGTACGTTCCGATTCTTCGTGATGCGCTTCGGCCGCGTTGATCACGACTTCATTTTCGCCATACTTTCTTAAAAGTTCGGCGCCGATATGCGAATGCGTACCTTCGACCTGATGATCGACCGCTTTGCCTAGATCATGCAAAAATCCAGCACGTTTAGCCAAGCGATGGTCAAGCTCAAGCTCGGAAGCCAGGATACCCATGATAAACGCGACTTCCTTTGAGTGCTGAAGCGCATTTTGGCCAAAACTCGTACGGTATTTTAATTTACCGATCAACTTTATGATTTCCGGGTGCAGATTATGCAAACCTACTTCAAACGCGGCGTTTTTACCCTCTTCCATTAATTTTTTTTCAAAATCGATCTGGGTCTTCTGCACCAGCTCTTCAATGCGCGCCGGGTGGATACGGCCGTCCTGGACTAACTTTTCCAAACTTAAACGCGCCACTTCACGCCGGATCGGGTCAAAGCTCGACAAGCTTACCGCCTCAGGCGTATCATCGATCACCAGGTCAACGCCGGTAGCCATTTCAAAAGCGCGGATATTTCTACCTTCGCGGCCGATAATGCGCCCCTTGACCTCATCGTTAGGCAGCGGCACAACGCTTACCGTAGTCTCAGTCGTATGTTCAACCGCACAGCGCTGGATCGCCTGGGAGATCAACTCTTTAGCTTTCATATCGATCTCTTCTTTAACGGAATCTTCCATCTCCTTGATCATCTTAGCGCGCTCGCCGCGTAAATCTTCAGCATAACGGCCCAAAAGGATCTCGCGCGCTTCCTGCTGCGAAAGCGAAGAGATACGGCTTAGTTTTTCCTTTTCTTCATTGATCAGGTGCTGCATCTGCTTATCTTTCTCTTCCAGGTCTTCGGTGATCTTCTTACTGCGCTCTTCACGGCGCGTAACATCCTTTTCCTTATTTTCAATAAGGTCGAGGCGGCGCTCCAGGTTTTCTTCCCGGCCCATCAAGCGCTTCTCCATCTGCAAAAGTTCATCTTTTTTTCCGGCGTACTGTTTATCGAAATCGATCCTTAACTTGTAAAGCAACTCTTTGCCGTCTAAATCAGCCTTACGCGCGATCTCGTCAGCCTTGGCCTTGGCATCCCGGGACAATTTTTCCAATTCTTCCTTAGCTTTTTGCTCTTTCTGCTTAGACGAAGCCTTGCCGGCAACAATGCCCGCCACAACGCCTACGGCTAATCCTAATAACGCATAAACGATTATCATACAAACCTCCTGATGAGACTTTTCCGATACAAGACCGGAATCAAAACGAACTTGCCCCAATTTTTAGAAACACTTTTAAAGAATACTTTTTTCGCCGACCACAAAGTCGACTTTTTCGTCCCAGGCAGGATCAGAAGGAAGATGGTCTTGGATTTGGCACTCGAAAGCAACACCCACTTTGGCAATAGGCGGTTTTACTGTTTTTAAAAAGCGGTCATAGAACCCTTTACCCCGGCCTAAGCGGTTCTTCTCACGGTCAAACCCCAGGCCGGGAACGATAACTAGATCAACCCTGTTTAGGTCAACACTCTGGCGTGTCTCAGGGCAAGGCTCCATAACACCATAATCGCCGCGCATAAAACCGCGATCGAGACTACTTGCTTTAAAAGCGGTTAAACCTTTCGTGTTTAAATCCATGACCGGAAAACAAAACTCTTTTACTTCCCAATCCCGTCTGATCAACCCTAACAAATTAACTTCCCCCTTTAAAGGGAAATAGACCAAAATAACCTTAGCTTTCCTATATATAGGCAATTCCGATAATAAGCGCTCGACATCTTCGCTCCTCCTTATTATTTCGTCGCAGGTTAAAGAAAGAAGCCGCCGTAATAAACTTTGACGCACCTCTTTTTTTGTATTATTCATGACCATAGTTTCCATGCTTTTGTATTATATCAGCTTGAGACCCATAAGTAAACCGCATAAAAGATTAAGCCTGTATTGTAAATTTTATTGGCAAAAGCATAAAAATATCCTTGACAATAGGGCTTTCAATTATAAAATAGGCAAAAGGGTTGAATCTATTAACTTTTTAAACGGAGGTGCAGGATGAATAAGGCAGACTTAGCTGACCAAGTAGTACAGTTCGTTACCACCAAGAAACAGGCGAAAGAAGTCGTTGAGACCCTGTTTAGCTCGATCACCAAGTCGCTCAAGAAGAAAGATCCTGTAGCCATTTCCGGCTTCGGTACTTTCAAGCTGAAACAGACCAAGGCCAGAATGGGACGCAACCCGAAAACCGGCGAAGCAATTCAGATTCCTGCGAAGAAGAAAATCACTTTCCGCGCTTCTAAGGATTTGAAGGAAGCAGTTCTGTAATTCGATTCTGATCTTAAAACGGCGTAGCTTAACGGCTGCGCCGTTTTTTTATTAATGCGCCTTGGTCGAATTACCCCCTTTAGGGAGTTCCTCCAACGAATTTCTCCGCTTCACCAACCGTAATGTCTTTTAAATCCGTGACATCGAAGGTGAGGTAATCGTAATTTTCAACATTATTCGTAGGGGCGGGGTTTCCCCGCCCGGATAATGGGCGCGGCGACCGCGCCCCTACGATATCATCACCGTTGCCATCCGTTTTAATTTTAAAATTCTTCGCCGTCAAATCCACCCCGCCGTCGGTAGTTGCTTCAGTTTGCATGGCGATGATCCGCGCGGTTAGTTCTTTGTCCAGATCGCCAAAGGTCTGACGCTGCAAAGCGCGCAATAAATAATGTTTGTACAGGGCGGGTTTTTTGGCGATCTCCTTCCAGTTGATCACCGCCAAAGCTTCCGGCGATAATTTAACTTTGCCGATTTCGCTATTTTTTTTAATATCTTTAAGGCGCAAATAGACTTGCGTACCTTCTTTTTCTAAGCTTACACTCAAAATACCGGCATTCTCAAGGCTATGCCACCACTCGTGCATTGCCGCCAAGGCAAAAAGTTTACCCGGTAAATCAATTATTTTTTGATGCAACGCGATTACTTTGTATCTTTTGGGCGAAAACCCTAGCGCGTCTTTGATCTCGCTGATCGGGGCCTGGTAAGAATATAGTTCAGGTTTATTTTCTACCATTAATTGCGTAAGGCAAACATTTATTCGGGAATCACCGAAAGCGCCTTCTGCCGCTAAGCTTTGCGCCTGGGTCAATAAGTTTGTATTCTGGGCTTTTTCCAAAACCACTTTTGCCTTTGTTTTATTTTCCAAATCCGTTATTTCGGCTGTAGCCTGGGTATCTGAAACAACCCTAAAAGACGAAACTTTTGCCTTGTTCCCCATCATGTCAAAAAGCGGCAACCTCCGGTCCAACAAAAACCACGGTTTATTGCTGCGCGCTCTTTCTGGTTGGCCCATGATCGCATCGCGTTGGCTCATCTCCTGCGCGTTAAGGCCGATAAATAGCCCTGGGTCCTGTATACCGGGATCATCAGGATCTTTATTTTCCATACCTATTTGTTGCGCCCGTTCAAAATCCGCAAATACGATCTTTGTTTTGTCCTGTAACGCCTGAGCAAAAGCATCGGTAAAGCTGCTCCCCCATGATGTAAAACCACGCTGATTGGCCGTAGCAAACTTCGGCCAAGTTTTAATGCGCCCGCGTTGATAGTCTCCTTTTAGCTTATTGGCCAAGTTAATAACAAAATCCGCACTATAACAAGACTCGATTAAAATCGTAATATCGTTAAGCCTGCCGCTAGCGCGGTCTGCCCTCTGGCGCAAAATATTCGCTACAGTTGCAAGCCTATATCCCCCCACATCAAAGGGTGTGCCATGAAAAAGAAATACCCACAGATTGCCCTGTGGATTATACGGGCAATCGATCAAACCCTGGCTAACTTGGCTCCTTTTAACGGCGTCATCAAGAATATGCAACCGCGTTGCATCTTCTTTAGCGTTACCTGTCGCGATAAACCGCTTTAAGCTGTTGCCGACCGTCAATGACGTTTCTCTCTCGGCATAACCCATTATGTATAAGCCTCCGCCGGGGCCCAAGACCAAATCATCGCCATTTCTTTTTGTTGCTGCAGCGTATAAACCACTTAACGCGGATATTTTGCTATCATCAAAATTCTGCCTATAAGTTTTAAACGTCTGGTCGATAGTCCTGGCTAAAGAAAATTGCGCCATCGCATCAAAATTACGCGTGGCTTTAACAAACCCGGGGTTGGCATAAATACGTTCGAGCGCGGGAGGGAAAAGATCAACCATATCCATATGGCCACGGAAAAAATACTCCATACGCACCGCATCGCTAATCGGGTTATCTCCTCTGCCCATTAATGGCTCCGGCGGCCGGCTTAAATCTAACCCGTCTGCGGGCAACGACAAATATTGTGTAGAATTGACTCGTTGGACGATTGTCTGAGTAGCAGCATTCCCTAGCCATAATTCACGTATGCATCGCGCCGCAGCCACGCGTGCCGCTCCATTACTATCACTCAAACGCTGCGCAATCGCCTGCCAATAATCCGGCGGCCAATCTTCTATATTAAAAACCTTATTTTCCGCCAAAAGTCCGATTGCATCAAGATTAGCTACACGCTCTAAAGCATCGATTGCTTTCAGACCGTTTTGAGCGCGCGCGATAAACCCCCCGGGCATACTACTGCTGTCTAACGATTTTTGTCTCAAAAAATGGACAAAAATACTCACACTATAGCTACGTACTAAATAATCATCATCCTCCATCGCAGCAAAAAGATTTTGAATAAACCCTCGAGGAATATTATCTTTATTTAACGATTTCGCATAAGCAAAACTATCCAAAGCGCACCATGCCTGAATACGTGAACGCGGGTCATCAATTTTTTTAAAGGCCTCCGCGATAAACTTTGAAAAAACACCGCTATCTTTTGTCAGTCCTTGATCGTAAATGCGCTTGATGATAGAGGCTGTTGTTATAGAAATAGTACTGTCCCTATCGTAAAACCCGCGCGCTATCCGCTGCAATTTTTTTTCATTGATCATCGCCGGCGTTATTAAACGCGCAGAAAATAAGACATCCAATATATTAAATACAGACTCGCGATCGTCAATATCTGAAAGATTCGTGCACTTCACCATAATATTAAAAACCCGAGAAATATTGCTATCAGGTATTTTCAAATGGGCTTTGGCAAAAAAATCAACAATCCGCATCGCGTGCAAGCGGGTATTCACCTGAATATTTATCAGATCATGTATTGCCGTGGAAAATATCTTATCCAGAATAGCTTGATCGCTTACAAGCCCCGCCTGCGCAAGATACAAAATGACTGCTGCGTTTAGATGCTTTTCGGCATTTCGTTCGGTATCAATGGAATGCTCCCAATGTTCGATCATTTTCTGAATGACTTCAAAAGGAACATGGCTGCTTTCGTTGACCACCCCGATGTTGACCAAAAATCGAATAGCGCAAGCCGCCTCCACCCTGACCAAAGGCTTAGGGTCATTAAGCATGCTAACGATTCTTTCTCTGGTTAATGGGGAAACGTTTTGGGGATTTAAAAAATGTTCTTTCCCTAAATCGCCTAATACCATCAATGAGTCAAGGCGGCGCGCCCAGTTGTCGCTGGCTAACCCATCACAGATTTTGGCGACAGCCTCCTGGGAAATTACGCTCGTATCGATTAATTGAGCAATCAATAAAAATTTTAACGTTTCGATATTGTTGCTGCGCTCTAACTCGCTGGGGCTGGTTAATCCATCGACCACCTTCTTGATTATTTTGGGATCGATCTCAGCTTTAACGTTAATGCCGGTTTCTCTTAATACTCTTAAAGCCTGGGCGTTATTCATACGAATATCGCTGTTTAAATCATCCAGGCCGCTTATTAATTTTTTAATTTGCGCACGCAATGCCCGCGCATCTTTTGACCGCGGTGAAGACAAATCATGAAAAAGTGCGGAATCAGAATCATCATCCGCCGTATCCAGGTTAGAGCCTAATGGCCCGGCCATGGACGAAGCCGGTAAGTGGCCCAAGGCAAGGCTGGCTAGAGCTAAAGATAATTTTGTCTTATAACCTAACTTTTTGAAACTAGACGGCCTGACGGCCGCTGGACTACCTTTAGTTACGGTTAATACCGGAGAAATTTTTAACATCTCTCCGCCGGAAAAATACCGGCGCTTGGTGATTTTTGTTCCGGTGTTTCCCAATTTGCAATCTGCAATCTGCAATCTGCAATTTACCTGTTCTTTTTTTATATAATCATACGCCCCGGTTTTAAACGCCTGCACATATTGCTGCCAGATCTTTTCTTTAATATTTTTATCCGTAAGATCGATGCCTTTGATCTTGCGACTATCGATATAGTTTTTATAAAATGACTCTTTGAATTTTTGTTTAAACCAAACCGCCAATATTAATGAGTTGTAAATTTGTCTAAGGCAAG
>Ga0265342_10000681_pt1 | contig 35543 bp, 34 predicted proteins | sample 4CB327metaG_FD_203125 | JGI IMG/M metagenome (GOLD analysis project Ga0265342, IMG submission 203125) | Rhizosphere microbial communities from Carex aquatilis grown in University of Washington, Seatle, WA, United States - 4-CB3-27 metaG | ecosystem: Host-associated > Plants > Roots >... | reverse complement strand
CCTCATCGAGATCGCCGGCCGCGGATTTGAAATCGCTGATCGCCAGGTAGCTCAAGCCCCGCGCGATCAAGGGCTCGGCCTGCTGCCGCGACAGTCCGACGGCCGTCGAGAAGTCGTCGATCGCGAACTGATGCTGGTGTTGGCTTTGATAGAGCAGGCCACGATTGAAGTAGGCTTGAGCATTGTCCGGACGGATCTGAATCGTCTTGTTGAAATCCTGCAGGGCTTGGTTCAGTTGTCCCTTCTGCCGGAACACCATCCCGCGACCGAGATAGGCCGGCGCATAGTTCCCATCGATCGCAAGCGCCTTGTTGTAGTCGTCGACCGCGAGATCAGGCTTTCCCGCTTGGCGATAGATCAATCCGCGGTTGGCATAGGCCTGGGCGTAATTGGGGTCGAGGCTGATGGCCTTGTTGAAATCCGCCAGCGCATCCTGGCTGCGGCCGGCCTCGCCGAGGACCGATCCGCGCATATTGTAGGCCTGCGGGTCGTTCGGACTATGCTGCACGACATCGGTGAGCGAAGCGATGTTGGCCGGCGACGCGGCGTAGGTCGCATCGTCGCCCGATGTCCCGTTCGACATCATCGACGAACAGCCCGCGAGCACCGCCGCCAACGGCAGCCAGCGCCCCCAATGCCGCAACCTCGGCCCGGGCCGCGCGCGCGACCAAGCATCCGTGCGACCGTGCTGCGGAGTCATGGGACTCCTCGCATGCGATTCTCGTCGCCGCCTCCCGCAGAAAATCCTAACGAGTCGCAGGGTCGCGGTCCATAAAACGAAAACGCAGACAGGCGGGGCCTGTCTGCGCGCATCAATCAAAGCTCAACGTGGAGGTTCAGCGCGCGCCGAAGCTCGGACCGGCGCCTCCTGCACTGCGACCGGGTCCGGAACGACCAGGTCCGCCACGGCCCGGAGCCGCGCCCGGACGAGTCAGAATCTTCGGCTTGCCCGGGATCAGGCCTTCGCGCTGAGCGCGCTTGCGGGCGAGCTTGCGGGCCCGCCGGATGGCCTCGGCCTTTTCCCGCGCCTTCTTTTCCGACGGCTTCTCGTAGTGGCCGCGGAGCTTCATTTCGCGGAAAATGCCCTCGCGCTGCATCTTCTTCTTGAGCGCCTTGAGGGCCTGGTCGACGTTGTTGTCGCGAACGAGAACCTGCACGCCTAGTTCCTCTCGATCTATGGATCAGGAATTTGCCGGAGCCTTCGCTGCCGACCGCCAACGCGGTCCGCGCGGGCTCCTCATGTGGGCGCGGCTTAGCAGAACCGACCGGAAAAGTCCAGGAAGTCGCCCTAGACCGCCGAATCCTCGGAAAACACCCGGGTAATGTGCCCCATCTTCCGGCCGGGGCGGACGCCGACCTTGCCATAAAGGTGCACGGCAACGCCGGGCTCGGCGAGCCACTTGCGATAGCCCTCGACCTGGGCCCCGATCAGGTTGGTCATTTCGATCCGACCGCGGCGAACCGGGGTCGCCAGCGGCCAGCCCGCGACGGCGCGGATATGTTGCTCGAACTGCGAGACCGAGGCCCCGTCGAGTGTCCAATGCCCGGAATTGTGGACACGCGGTGCGATTTCGTTGACCAAGACGCTGTGGCCGGAGCCGTCGGCGACGACGAACATTTCCACGGCCAGGACGCCGACATAGCCGAACGCCTCGGCGATACGCGCGGCGATGCGATGGGCCTCGGCCGCGACCGCCGGGGTGACCGCCGCCGGCACCCGCGACACCTGCAGGATATGATCGCGATGCTCGTTCTCGGTCACATCGAAACTTTCGATGCGGCCATCATGACCCCGCGCGGCGACGACGGAGATTTCCCGTTCGAACGGAATGAAGGCCTCGACGATCGAGGGCTGCATCCCGACGTCGCGCCAGGCCGCTGCCGGATCGGCACCGGGGCGAATCGCAACCTGGCCCTTCCCGTCGTAGCCAAACCGCCGCGTCTTTAACACCGCTGGCGTCCCGACCGTGACCAGCGCGCGGGCGAGTTCCTCCGGAGATCCGGCGGCGGCGAACGGGGCGGTCGCAATGCCGAGCGAGGCCACGAAGCCCTTTTCGACCAGTCGATCCTGCGTCGTCGCCAACACCTGCGGATCCGGGATCACCGCCTTGCGCGCGCCGAGGAAAGCCGCCGTCTCCGCCGGAACGTTCTCAAATTCGTAGGTGATCACGTCGACATCGTCGGCGAAGCGGTCGAGCGCATCCTTGTCGGTATAATCGGCTTCCGTGACGCGACGGACGACGTCGAAGGCCGGCGAAGCCGGCTCCGGACAAAAAACATGGCATTTCAATCCGAGCCGCGCCGCCGCAAGCGCCAGCATCCGGCCGAGTTGGCCGCCGCCGAGAATGCCGATGGTCGCATCCGCTCCGAGCTGGCGTGCGCGCACGGCGCTCACGAGGTGCCCTCGTCCGCCGGCTTCTCCGCTACCGCATCGGTCTGGCGTTTGCGCCAGGCCTCAAGCCGTTCACTCAACGCCGGATCGCTGAGCGCAAGCACGCTTGCCGCCATCAATGCGGCGTTGATCGCACCCGGCTTGCCGATCGCCAGCGTTCCGACCGGAACACCCGGAGGCATCTGGACAATGGAGTAAAGCGAGTCGAGCCCGGAAACTGCCTTCGATTCGATCGGAACACCGAACACCGGAAGCGTCGTCAGTGAAGCGGTCATCCCCGGCAGATGCGCGGCGCCACCGGCGCCGGCGATAATGACTTTGAATCCGGCCGCTTTCGCCCCTTTGGCAAAGGCATAGAGCCGATCCGGGGTGCGATGGGCCGATACGATCTTGGCTTCGTAGCCGAGGTCGAGCGCATCCAACGTCTCGGCAGCATGCTTCATGGTGCTCCAGTCGGACTGGCTGCCCATGATGATCGCTATCGCTTTTGCCGCCATTTGTGCCCCTTGGACCGCCGCGATTCCCGGGTCCGCGAAAGAAGCCGCGGATTATAGGAATCGGCTTTGCAGGTGCAAGCCAATGCCCGTCAGATATCGTGGCGTTAACCCCGATTCTTCAATCAATTGGATCGGGTGCGACGCAGCATCGGATGACGACATGGTAAAGTCCAACGCTCCCAAGCGCCCAAGTCAGCGGCAGCCCATGACGGACGGCGCCATCACCGGCGGTCGTCTGCATGCCCGCCGCCGTGAAGCGCTTTCCGTCGCTCCAGAGGAAGCACCCCGCGTCACGGCCGCCGAGGAGCCCGATGTCAGGCGCTTCGCTGCCGAGGTAACTCGGCTTGAGGCCGAGCTCTCTGTCTTGCGCGCGAAAGTCCGCGAACTGGAACTGCGCGCCGATGTCGATCCGCTGACCGAGGTGCTCAATCGCCGCGGTTTCGAGCGGGAGCTCAAACGCGTGACCGCCCACGTCGCGCGCTATGGCGGCTCGGCGGCGCTCGTCTATCTCGATCTCGACGGCTTCAAATCGGTGAACGATTGCCACGGGCATGCCGCCGGCGACGCGGTGCTCAAAGCCGTGGCCATCGCATTGTCCGAATGCGTGCGAACGTCCGACATGGTGGCCCGGCTGGGCGGCGACGAATTCGCCATTGTCTTGTGGAACGTGAGCGAGCGCGATGCGCTGGCAAAGGCTGTCGCACTGGAGAATCTGGTCGCGGCGCGCTCGTTTGCTTGGAAGGGAACCGCGTTGACGATCGGAGCGTCTGCCGGCGTTGCGATGCTTGCGCAAGGCGAAGAGCCGCTGGCTGCACTCGCCCGCGCCGACGGCGCCATGTACACCCGCAAAGGCGCGCGACGCTGAGGCCATCGCCGCGGCAAAATGGCTCAGGCGATGATATCGGGGGTCAACTGATCCTCGACGGCGATGATGCGGTCGCGCAATTGCAGCTTTCGCTTTTTTAGCCGCTGGACTTGAAGGATGTCGGACCCAGGGGAGTCCTGCAGGGCTTCAATTGCCGCATCGAGATCGCGATGTTCTTGTCTCAGGCGCGCAAGTTGCGCCCGGAGTTCGGTCTCTTCGTCCTTGGTCATCGCCGCCGCTGTGCCTACGTCGAGTAAACTTCGCGCCTCCCGCCTCAGGGGCGCCGCAGCATCGACGAACTGAAATTATCACGTTTCGGAGGCGGCTCATCAAGCGAGAGGAGGTATCATATTAGGAACCTAGACGTATTTGCTGCACTGCACAATCGATGCCTCGTCGACTTATCCCAATCTTCGTGTCAAACTTTTTGGGTCAGGCCCAAATCTGACAAAGGAGATCTCCCACATGGCAATTCAAGCGCACCTTGCGGAACTCGTAAGGCGGCACCAGGCGCTCGACACCGAGATCGCCGAGGCGCTGCAGCATCCGTCGACCGACGACCTACGGATCGTGGAGCTCAAGCGTCGCAAGTTGCAAGTGAAGGACGAGATCACGCGATTGAGGATGACCAGTACCAGCATCCATTAAGCGCTCGATCGTCAGCGGTTGAAGTCAGGGTTATCTGCGGACCGCCGGCCCGGGAGCGAGGCCGGCGGTTGCATGTCTGGACCACCTTTTGCGATGCGCTGGCGTCGCGATGAATGACGGCGGCGGCACCCAACGAATGGCGAGCAACAAGCGGGGAACAGCGATGCGGCGGCGAACAGCCTTGTTGGGGGCGATGGCGGCCGTCCTATGTTCCGCCGGACTGGCGGCAGCCGATGAATATCCGGTTCGTTCGATCACGCTGATCGTCCCGTATCCCGCGGGCGGCGGCGTGGATGCCATGGCCCGGATCGTCGCCGATAAGCTGTCGGTCGCGCTCGGGCAACAGATCGTCGTCGACAATCGCGGCGGCGGTGGCGGCAATATCGGAACCCGTGCCGTCGCCAAAGCCGCACCGGATGGATACACCCTGCTGCTCGGCCACACCGGCACGATCTCGATCAATCCCAGTCTCTACACCAATGCCGGCTACGACCCGCGTAAGGATTTCCAGGCGGTCGGCCTGATCGCATCGATGCCGGTCGTCCTGCTGGCGCACCCGTCGTTCCCGCCAAAGACGGTGGCCGAATTGATTGCGCTCGCCAAGAAGGAGCCGGGCACGATCAATATGGGTACCTCGGCCATTGGCACCGGCGGCTATTTGAGCGCGGAACTGTTCAAGGTTGAAACAGGTGCCGACATGACCATCATTCCCTACAAGGGAACGGCGCCGGTGATGACAGATCTGGTTGGTGGTCACGTGCCGGTCGCCTTTGGGGTTCTGCCTCCCGCCATCGGCAACATCGCGGCGGGGACGTTGCGGGTGCTGGCGGTCCTGAGCGCGAAGCGCTTCAGTCTGCTGCCCGATGTTCCGACCGCCGCTGAATCCGGTCTCCCCGGTTTTGAAGCCGTCCTGCACTACGGACTGCTCGCCCCCGCCGGAACGCCGCGGCCGATCGTCGATCGCCTAAATGCCGAACTGCGCAAGCTGGTCAATTTGGAAGAGGTGCAGCAGCGCATTCATTCCGAGGGCGGCGATCCGCTCACCAGCTCGCCCGACGAATACACCGCGGACATCGAGCGCGAATCGACGAAATGGGGTGCGCTGATCACCCGCCTCAACCTCAAGATCGAATGAATTTTGGAAACGACGCCGACGTCGCCGGCGCTTTAAACAGTCGCTACACCGTTTTTGCCAGTTCGCGCAGCCTGAATTTTTGGATTTTGCCGGTCGAGGTTTTCGGCAGCTCTGTGAAGACGACGTATTTCGGAACCTTGTAGCCCGCAAGCTTTCCACGGCACCAGGCGATCATGTCATCGGGCGTTGCCTTGGCTCCCGGCTTGAGCTCGATGAACGCGCACGGGGTTTCGCCCCACTTGTCGTCCGGCTTCGACACCACGGCGGCGGCCTGCACCGCCGGGTGCTTGTAGAGGGCGTCCTCGACTTCGATCGAGGAGATGTTTTCGCCACCGGAGATGATGATGTCCTTGGAGCGATCCTTGAGCTGAACGTAGCCGTCCGGATGCATCACTCCGAGATCGCCAGAATGAAACCAGCCGCCTTCAAAGGCGCTTGCTGTTGCCGAAGGGTTCTTGAGATAGCCCTTCATCACCACATTGCCGCGAAACATGACTTCACCGAGCGTCGCACCATCCGGCGGCACCGGCGTCATGGTCAGGGGGTCGAGGACATCAAGGGCTTCGAGCACCGGATAGCGCACGCCTTGGCGCGCCTTCTTTGCCGCCTGCTCCGCGAGCGGCAGATGATCCCATTGCGCGTGCCAGTCGTTGACGCAGGCTGGTCCGTAGACTTCCGTGAGGCCGTACACGTGCGTGACGTTGAATCCGGCGTCCTTCATGGCGGCGAGCACGGCTTCCGGAGGCGGCGCCGCTGCGGTCGCGAACTGGACCGCGTGCGGCAACGGCTTCTTCTCGCTCTCGGGCGCATTCAGCAGCGTCGACATCACAATCGGCGCGCCGCACAGATGTGTCACGTGATGCGTTGCAATGGCGTCGTAGATCGGCGCGGCGCGAACCGCCCGCAGGCAGACATGCGTGCCGGCGACCGCCGAAAGCGTCCACGGAAAGCACCAGCCGTTGCAGTGGAACATGGGCAAGGTCCAGAGATAGACCGGATGCTTGCTGATGCCGCAGGTCAATACATTGCCCAGCGCGAGCAGATAGGCGCCTCGGTGGTGGTAGACGACGCCCTTGGGATCGCCGGTGGTTCCGGAGGTATAGTTCAGCGCGATCGCATCCCACTCGTCGTCCGGCATCGTCCACGCATCGTCCGCATCGCCTTCCGCGAGCAGCGCCTCGTAGTCGAGTTTGCCCAGCCGCTCGCCCGGATTTGCACATTCCGGATCGTCGTAGTCGATGACCAGCGGCTTGGCCTTTGCCAGCGCGAGGGCTTCCTTCATGACCTTGGAAAATTCGCGATCGATAATCAGAACCTTGGTCTCGGCATGATCGAGCATGAAGGCGATCACGGCGGCATCGAGCCGGGTATTGATGGCGTTGAGCACCGCGCGCGCCATCGGCACGCCATAGTGGGCCTCGAGCATCGCCGGCGTGTTGGGAAGAATCGCGGAGACTGTATCTCCGCGCTTGACGCCGCGTTTGGCCAGCGCGGAGGCCAGCCGGCGCGACCGCGCGTAGAATTCCGCGTAGCTGCGGCGCAAGGGGCCGTGGATCACGGCAATGTGCGCGGGAAACACCGTCGCCGCGCGCGCCAGCAGGGTCAAAGGGGTCAGCGGCTGAAAATTCGCCGGATTGCGGTCGAGACCGGTGTCGTAAATCGTCCCTGTCATGGCGTTTCCCCTCCATGACAGGTTAGCGAACAATGCCCGCCGGGATCAAATCAGCGCGTAGGCGCCTTGCGCCAGCAGCGCCAGGGAAATGACAAAGACCAGGACATGGGCAACCTTGTAAAACACCGCCGTCGGTGTCCGGCGCACCAGCCAGATTCCGAGAAAGTTGGTGGCGATGGCCAGCGGCAGCAGCGCGATGGTGAGGTTGAGACCTTCCTGCGAAAATTGACCGAGTGAAAAATAGGGCACGACCTTCATCAGGTTCACGGTGGCAAAAAAGATCGCGGTGGTGCCGACCAGCGTCATCTTGTCGAGCCGCTGTGGCAGCACGTGGACCTGGAACGGCGGCGCGCCCACCTGCGCGAATGTCGACGTGAAACCGGACAGCACACCCCAGAACACGCCGCTTGCCGCGGTCGGCCGCTCGGCTTTCTCCGGGAATCGGCTGAACCAGGTGTTCAGCGAAAAGCCGATGCCGATGCCGCCGATCGCGAGCCGCACCGCCGCCTCGGAGACGTGCGCCGCCAGCAGCCAGGCCGCGGCCACGCCGATCACCGCCCCGGGCGTGAGCACTTTCAGATTCCAGGCGCTCCACTTGCGTCGATAGACCCAGACCGAGATTGCGTCCTGGACCAGCAGAATCGGCAGCAGGATCGCCGCCGCCTTGAGCGGAGGCAAAACCAGCGCGACCAGCGGTGTCGACGCCATGCCGACCCCTGCGAAACCGCCCTTTGATAGGCCAAGGAAAGTAACCGCCGGAATGATGACAACCCAGAATAACGGATCAGTGAGCACGGTGCGGCGATCAGGGGAGGGACGGCGGATGCCGTTGGTAAGCCATATCAAAGCGCACGCCGCTGACATGTGCCAGCGATTTCCCGGCATGGCCGAAATGCCAAGGCCGCGCGGCTTGCTTTGGAGCGCCGTCGCTCCACAATAGGCCAACGAGAACGAACGGGGAGGACGCCATGGACGCGCGCACCAGCCGCTACCATGAGGCCTACGGAAGCTGGCAGCGCGATCCGGAGGGCTTTTGGGCCGAAGCGGCGCGCGACATCGATTGGTACCAACCGGCTCAGAAGATCTTTGATGCCTCTGCGGGCGTTTATGGTCGTTGGTTCGTCGGGGCGACCTGCAACACCTGCTACAACGCGGTCGATCGCCACGTCCTTGCCGGCCGCGCCCAGCAACCCGCGATCATCTACGATTCTCCGGTCGCTGGTGCCAAACGGATCCTGTCCTACGGCGAACTGCTCACGGAGGTGCGCACACTCGCCGCCATGTTGAACGAATTTGGTGTCGCCAAAGGCGATCGCGTCATCCTTTACATGCCGATGGTGCCGGAGGCGGTCATCGCCATGTTGGCATGCGCGCGCATCGGCGCCGTTCATTCCGTGGTGTTCGGTGGTTTCGCCGCCAAGGAACTGGCGACCCGCATCGACGACGCCAAACCTAAGCTCATCCTGTCGGCGAGTTGCGGCATCGAACCCGGCCGGGTGATCAAATACAAGCCGCTGCTCGACGAAGCGATCGCGCTCTGCCGCGCCAAGCCCGAGGCCTGCATCATCCTTCAGCGACCGCAGGCCGAGGCGGCCTTGGGCGCGCGCGATCATGACTGGGCGATATTGCGCGCGGCCGCTGTTGCCGCCGACAAACGTGCCGACTGCGTGGCGGTCGCGGCGACCGATCCGCTCTACATCCTCTATACGTCGGGAACCACCGGAATTCCGAAGGGTGTCGTACGCGACAATGGCGGCCACATGGTCGCGCTCAAATGGTCGATGAAATATCTCTACGACATTGAGCCGGGCGAGGTCTGGTGGTCCGGTTCCGATGTCGGCTGGGTCGTCGGCCACAGCTACATCGTCTATGCGCCGCTGTTTCACGGCTGCACCACCATCCTTTATGAGGGCAAGCCGGTCGGCACCCCCGACGCCGGCGCGTTCTGGCGGGTCATCGCCGAGCACGGTGCGGTCGCGCTGTTCACCGCGCCGACCGCCTTTCGCGCGATCAAGAAAGAAGATCCGAACGGCAAACTGATCGCGGCGTACGATCTTTCCAAGTTCCGCACGCTGTTTCTCGCCGGCGAGCGCGCCGACCCGGATACGATTGTGTGGGCGGAGACCATGCTCAAAGTGCCGGTGATCGATCATTGGTGGCAGACCGAGACCGGATGGGCGATCGTGGGCAACCCGCTCGGCCTCGGCATGCTTCCGGTCAAGCACGGCTCGCCGACGGTCGCGATGCCAGGCTACGAGGTGCGCGTCGTCGACGAATCATGCCGCGAACTTGCCGCCAACACGATGGGCTCGATTGTGGTGAAGCTGCCGCTGCCGCCCGCGTGCTTGCCGACCCTGTGGCAGCAGGACGAACGTTTCCGGGAGAGCTATCTCGCCGAGTTTCCCGGCTACTACAAAACCGCCGACGCCGGCTTCAAGGACGAGGACGGCTATCTCTACATCATGGGACGCACCGACGACATCATCAACGTGGCCGGCCATCGGCTGTCCACCGGCGGGATGGAAGAGGTTCTCAGCAGCCATCGTGACGTCGCCGAATGCGCGGTGATCGGCATCAAGGACGAATTGAAGGGCGAAGTGCCCTGCGGTTTCATCGTGCTCAAATCCGGCGTCAATCGGCCGCCGAGCGAAATCGAAAAGGAAATCATCGCGCTGGTTCGCGACAAGATCGGTCCGGTCGCTGCCTTCAAGATTGCCATTGTCGTGGGGCGCCTGCCGAAGACACGATCGGGCAAAATTCTTCGCGGCACGATGAAGAAGATTGCCGACGGCGATCAGTGGTCGATGCCGGCGACGATCGATGATCCCGCCATCCTCGATGAAATCGGCGGCGCGCTCAAGACGCACGACATCGGCCAGTCGGCGAACAACACTGCTGCCCCGGAAAGCTCCGCCGCCAACCTTACGACTGCGCCACATGGACCGAAGTCGTCGGGGTTCTGGTCGCGATTGTTTGGCGCGAGGAATTGACCGGCGTCATATCGCCTGGCCGATGAGCGAGCGACCGCAGCCTGCCGAATTTAATCGTGGTCGTCGTTCTCGTTCTTGCCGCCGATCTGCTTGAGTTTCGCGAACACGGCTTCGACGTTGAGTTCCTCGCCCGGCTTCTTCGCAGGTTCGACTTCAGCCGGGGTGCGGATGGTCGTGATTTCGGCCGGCAGCAGCGTCGCACCCTGGTCGGGCTCCGCCGGTTTTTCCTTGGCCGCGCGATGGACTTCGAGATCCAGGTCGATTTGTGAGCACAGCCCGAGCGTGACCGGATCCAGCGGCGACAGGCTTGCCGCGTTCCAATGGGTGCGCTCGCGGATTGCCTGGATGGTCGATTTGGTGGTCCCGACCAGGCGCATGATTTGGCTGTCCTTGAGCTCCGGATGGCTGCGGACCAGCCACAGAATGGCATTCGGACGGTCTTGTCGGCGCGACACCGGTGTATAACGGGGGCCCTTCTTGCGCTTGGCTTCCGGCAGCCGGACCTTCGGATTGGCCAGCTTGAGGCGGCTGTCCTTGTCGGTCTCGGCGTGATCGATCTCCTCGCGGGTCAATTGCCCGGTCTGGATCGGATCGAGGCCTTTGATGCCCTGGGCAGAATCACCGTCGGCGATCGCCTTGACTTCGAGCGGGTGCATCTTGCAGAAGTCGGCAATCTGATCAAAGGATAAGGCGGTATTTTCTACCAGCCAGACGGCGGTGGCCTTGGGCATCAGCGGCTGAGTCGACATGGCAAATCTCCCTTGCGCTTCGCCCGCCCTCAGGGCGAAGCACCACGTCATCGAAATGACCGGAAAGTAGTCCCTATATAGGAAATGAGGGCGGGAGTGTGCAATGGCCCGTTGCACCCGCCTGGCGCTTGACAGCATGGGGTCTGGGGCCCCATGTCCACGTTTTCCCAGGTGAAACGATCAAATGACCAGTGTTCCGTCTTCGTCCGCCAATAAGCCTCAGTTGAAGGTATTATTGTGTTCCCCCCGCGGTTTCTGCGCCGGGGTCGTGCGCGCCATCGAAACCGTCGAGCGCGCACTCAATCTTTACGGTCCGCCGGTCTATGTCCGCCACGAGATCGTTCATAATAAATACGTCGTGGAGAGCCTGCGCGCCAAAGGCGCGGTTTTTGTCGAGGCGCTGGAAGAGGTTCCCGAGACCGAGGCGCCGGTGGTTTTTTCCGCCCATGGCGTTCCGAAGTCGGTGCCGGAGGACGCTCAACGGCGACATTTCTTTACCCTGGACGCGACCTGCCCCCTGGTCACCAAAGTGCACCGGGAAGCGGAAATCCATTTCCGTCGCGGCCGCGAGATCGTGCTGATCGGGCATTCCGGTCACCAGGAAGTGGTCGGAACCATGGGTCAGCTTCCCCCCGGCGCGGTTCATCTCATCGAGACCCATGATGACGCGCTCGCCTTTACCCCGAAAGATCCGCAGAAACTCGCCTACGTGACGCAGACGACCCTGTCCGTCGACGACACCGCCGACATTGTCGCGGTGCTGAAACAGCGCTTTCCGGCGATCGCCGGCCCGCACAAAGAGGACATCTGCTACGCCACGACCAATCGTCAGGAAGCGGTCAAGCGCGTCGCGCCGATTGTCGACGCCATTATCGTGGTCGGCTCCCCCAATTCGTCGAACTCGCAGCGCCTGGTCGAAGTCGCCGAGCGCAACGGTTGTCCTTACGCCAAGCTGGTCCAGGGTGCGCAGGACATCGACTGGTCGAAGTTCAACGAGATTAAGCGTCTCGGGATCACGGCCGGTGCGTCCGCGCCGGAGGTGCTGGTCGAGGAAATTCTCGGCGCATTCGCGGCGCGCTACGCCCTCGATATCGAAACCGTGACCGCTGCTGAGGAGGAGATGTTCTTCCCGCTGCCTCGGCCGTTGCGCGGCAGCGAGGCCGCCGAATAGGTTTCGCAATGGCGGTCTATACCGATGTTATTGCGGAAGACCTGCAGAAATTCCTTGCGAGCTACGACATCGGTGAGCTTCTGGCGTACAAGGGCATCGCCGAGGGCGTCGAGAATTCCAATTTTCTTCTACACACGAGCCGCGGCTATTTCATCCTGACGCTCTACGAAAAGCGCGTTGCCGCGGCGGATCTGCCGTTTTTTATCGGCCTCATGGAACACCTGGCCGCTCGCGGATTGACCTGTCCGCAGCCGGTGAAGAACCGCGGCGGCGAGGCGCTCGGGCGGCTCGCTGGGCGACCGGCCGCCATCGTCACCTTTCTCGATGGCATGTGGATTCGCAGACCCACTGCCGCGCATTGCGCCGCGCTCGGCACAGCGCTCTCACAACTGCATCTTGCCGGCGCGGATTTTCCGCTCAAACGCCCGAATGCGCTATCGGTCGCCGGCTGGCGTCCGCTGTTCGAATTCGCCGGCACACGCTGCGACACCGTGCAGAAGGGTTTGGGAGCGGTGATCGCGGGCGAGCTTGCCGAGCTTGAGCAGCAATGGCCGCGGACGTTGCCCCAGGGCGTCATCCACGCAGATCTCTTTCCGGACAATGTTTTTTTTCTCTCCGACAAGCTGTCGGGGCTCATCGACTTCTATTTCGCTTGCACCGACACGCTCGTCTACGACATCGCCGTCTGCCTCAATGCCTGGTGTTTCGAGCCCGACCATTCATTCAACGTGACCAAAGGCAAGGCGCTGTTTCAGGCCTACGCGAAAGCGCGGCCGCTGAGCCGGCAGGAATATGACGCGTTGCCGTTGCTCTGTCGCGGCGCCGCGTTGCGGTTCCTGCTGACACGGCTCGTGGATTGGTTGGAAGTGCCGGCCAACGCGCTGGTGAGGCCCAAGGATCCACTCGAATATTGTCGCAAACTTCGCTTCCATCAGACCGTCACCGGCGCCAGCGACTACGGCGCGCAGCCATGAGCGAGCGGCATCCGGCGCCGATTTCGCAACACGTGATTGTTCACACCGACGGTGCCTGCTCGGGCAATCCCGGCCCCGGAGGCTGGGGTGCGATCCTGCAATGGGGCGACCACCACAAGGAGCTCAAGGGCGGGGAGCCTCACACCACCAACAACCGGATGGAACTGACCGCGGCGATCATGGCGCTCGAATCTCTCAAACGACCCTGCGCGGTGGATCTTCACACCGACAGCGAATACCTGCGCCAGGGCATCACCAGCTGGATTCACAACTGGAAGCGCAATGGTTGGAAGACCGCCGACCGCAAACCGGTCAAGAATGTTGATCTATGGCAGCGCCTGGACGCCACGCTCGCACAACACAAGGTGCAATGGCACTGGGTACGAGGGCATGCCGGAAACGACTTGAACGAACGCGCTGACGAATTGGCACGCGAGGCGATCGCAGACATCAGGAGCGCCGCCCGCGGCGGCTGAGTGCCACCGGTCAGCCAGCACGGAGCTGGCTGCCGGTTTGCAGTGATCCAGGTCCGGGAAAAAGCGTCACAACTGTTTGAGCAGAGTTTCCGCGCTCGAGACTTCGGCCTTGCCCGGCGAATCCTCGAGGTTCAGCGATTTCACCACGCCATCCTCGACCAGCATGCTGTAGCGCTGCGAGCGCACGCCGAGGCCGCGCGCGATGAGGTCAGCTGTCAATCCCAGCGCCTTGGCGAATTCGCCGCTGCCGTCGGCGAGAAATTCGATTTTGCCTTCCGCGCCTGTCGCCTTTTTCCAGGCATCCATGACGAAGACGTCGTTGACGCCGGTTACGGCGATGGCGTCCACACCCTTCGCCTTGATGGCTCCGGCATTCTGCAGAAATCCGGGCAAATGATTTTTGTGGCAGGTCGGGGTAAACGCGCCTGGCACCGCAAACAGCACCACTTTCTTGCCCTTGAACATCTCGTCGGTGGTCTTCGGCTTCGGGCCATCCGCGGTCATCACCGTGAACGTCGAATTTGGCAAACGATCGCCGACCTTGATGGCCATGATGTGTTCCTCTCGTCCTTGGGGGTTAAGTCCTGAGATTAGATACCTGATCCGCAGAAGGCGGGCGCACCGGGAATGCAGCAGCGCGGCGGCGTTAACCTAGCGCCTCATAAGGCCGAGTGGAAGCGGAGAACGTGGTCACACGCGATGTGATGTGCTCACCGAATTCATTCTGTCCCGGAATTTGTGACGGTTATTCAAGATGGACGGGAACCTCGAGCGCCGTTCGACCGGCAACAAGCGTCAGCGTCAGCATCGCGCCGCGGGCAACGGCTCCCGGCGGGAGCCCGTCCAGATCAAACGCGAAACGACGCAGTCCGGCAGGCGCCGGGGCCACCGGCTCGGGCAATGGCAGCGCCCAGTCAGGAGTCGGCCCTTCGGCGAAAAGTTCCACGGGCTCATCGCCCGGCGCGGCAATGTCGACCACAACGCGGTCGCGTCCCGCATGAGCTTCGCGACGAACGGCTCGGATCCCAAGCGCTGCACTGTCCCCGAGTTGCGAGCGCTTTGGAACCCGACCCTCCGCGGCTTCAAGCGCAGACGCCGCTGCCGGCAACTCCGTGGGGAGCAGGAGTTCCGCCTGCGCTTCGGCCGGCAAACACAGTCTTTCGCAGACGGCATATTCCAGCTTGAGACGGAGTGTGACCGGTTTGGCGGCATCCTGCGGTGTAACTTGTAGCGGGAACATCACACTGTCTTTATAGCCGATCGCGTTGCCTCCATCGTCGACATAGCGATGCGGCGCCGGCCACAGCAGATTGACGGATTTGACGTTGACGGATTGCGCAAAGTCGAAACGCGGCGGTACCCCGGAATCGCCGGGATAGCGCCAGTAGGTTTTCCATCCGTGGCCGAGCTGGATCTCAGCACCGGCGCGCAAAAACGCGTCGGCGGCGCGCCGGCCGCCGGCGACCAGACGGACCGCAGAATGCGTGTCGGTCTGCCAGGCTGAAGCCTCCAGCGCTTGCGTTGGCGCACTGAACAGGGCGGCGGTACCCGCGGCGAAACAACACAGCAAAGGCCGCAAATAGGTTGTAATCATGCATGATCGTCTACTTGGACACCGCGGCCGTTACCACTGAATTCGTCGTGAAGGCGCTTGTCGCAGTGTGAATTCGGTCACCTTCGCGCTTAGAAGTTTTATTTTGAAAGCGGAGGCGATCAGGGTAACCTTTTCGCATGCGGATCGCGCGCAAATCATCGGAGAAAACCTCCCAGCGAGGCTATCTTGACGGCCAGATGCTGATTGCCATGCCCAGCATGCGCGACGAGCGCTTCGCGCGGACCCTGATCTATGTGTGCGCCCATTCCTCCGAAGGCGCCATGGGCATCGTCGTCAATCAGGCGGCAGGAAACATCAATTTTCCCGATCTCCTGGTTCAGCTTGAAGTGATACCGGCGGCCGACCTGATCCAGCTGCCGCCGCGCGCGGAAACAGTGAAAGTGCTCAAAGGCGGCCCGGTCGAAACCGGTCGCGGCTTCGTGTTGCATTCGAGCGATTTTTTCATCGAGAACTCGACGTTGCCGATCGACGAAGGCATCTGCCTGACCGCGACGCTCGATATTCTAAAGGCGATCGCGCGTGGCGAAGGCCCGCTGAGCGCCGTCCTGGCGCTAGGCTACGCCGGTTGGGCGCCGGGCCAGCTCGAAACTGAAATTCAGGAAAATGGCTGGCTGCATTGTTCCGCTGATTCCGAGCTGATTTTCGGCAGCGATGTCGGCGCAAAATATGAAAAGGCGTTGCACAAGATCGGCATCCATCTTGGGATGCTTTCGACCGAGGCCGGTCACGCCTGAGCCGCGACGATCGTCAGCGCGCAACTGCCATGCGCGCGCCCGCCAACAGATCACGGGCCGCTTCCGCCGACATCGGCTCGCCGAAGGCGATGCCTTGCGCATACTCGCAGCCGAGCTGGTAGAGCTCGACCGCATCGGAATCGGTTTCCGCGCCTTCCGCCACGACTTGCATCCCGAGGTCGTGCGCAAGCGCAATGATCGAGCGCAGAATGACCGGCCGCTTGCCCTTGCTGGTGGCGCGCACGAACGACTGATCGATCTTGATCGTGTCGAACGGAAATCGCTGCAGATAGGCAAGGGAGGAGTGACCGGTGCCAAAATCGTCGAGCGCCAGCCCGGCGCCGAGCTCGCGAATGCGCGTCAGCATCTGCGCGGCGTGCTCGGGGTTCTCCATCACCAGCGATTCCGTCAGTTCCAGCTTGAGTGTTCCGCGGGCCAGTCCGGAACGCGCGAGCACGGTGCGCAGGTCATGAATGAGATCATGCCGCAGCAATTGCCGGGATGAGATGTTGACGCACGCAAATAGCGGTTCGCGCGTGCGCGCGCCGCGCTGCCACGCGCTCAGCTGGCGCGCGGTGCGTTCCAGAACGAACAGCCCGAGTTCTACGATCAGACCGATCTCTTCGGCAATTGAGATGAACTCGGATGGCGACATCCGGCCCATTTTCGGATGGTCCCAGCGCGCCTGCGCCTCAAACCCGGCAACCGAGCGATCTTCCAGCCGCACGATCGGCTGATAGAGGATGGTGATTTCCTCCCGCTCCAGCGCGCGGCGCAAGTCCGACTCCAGCGTGAGTCGGTCGGTCTTGCGGGCACGCATGGCCGGCTTGAACACCTCGATGCGATCGCCGCCGATGCGCTTGGCGTGATACATCGCGAGTTCGGCGTCCTTGAGGACCTCCTCGGTTCGGTGCGGCTGGGAATCCGCCAGCGCCAGTCCGATCGATGCGGTAAGCAGGATCTCGCGATCGTTGAAAGCGATCGGCGCCCGCAACGCCTTACGCAACGTTTCGGCAAAAGCGATGATCCGCGCCGCCTCGCGCTCGGACAGCAGAATCAGGCCGAACTGATCGCCGGACAACCGCGCGAGGGTATCTTGCGGCTTCAACAGGCGGCCCAGGCGACGTGCCAGGGTGAGCAGGATGGAATCCCCGACCGCGGTTCCGACCGTATCGTTGACCTGTTTGAATCGATCGAGGTCGATGACCACGACCGTCGGTCGGATCGCGGCGTCGACCTTGGTAAAGCCGAGCACCGCCTCGAGCCGATCAAGAAACAGCTGGCGGTTGGGCAATCCGGTGAGGTTGTCGTGCACCGCGTCGTGCAGCAGGCGCTCCTCCGCGGTTTTGAATTCGGTGACGTCGGTCAGCGTCCCCACCAGACGCACCACTTCCCCGTCGGAGCCGACGACCGGACGGGCCTTGAGTGCAAACCACAAATAGTGGCCGTCCGGGGTGCGCAGCCGGAAATCCTGTACCAGACGCCCCCGTCGCTGTTCGAGCACGCCATCGAGCGAGGCGCGGAAGCGGTCGCGATCCTGCGGATGCAGAACCTGGAGCCAATGCGCTGCCGGGCCCTCGAGCGTCCCGCGCTTCAATCCGAGAAGCGTCTCGGTCTCGGGGCTGGTAAAGACCTTGTCGGCGGAGACGTCCCAATCCCAGATCATGTCGCCGGCGCCCGTCAGCGCCAGCGCGCGCCGCTCGACGTCCGAGACAATGCCGTGGGTGATGCCCCCGGCGAACGCATGCTGCATCACCGTGAAACCGATCAGCATGACGATCAGAACCAGGCCCCCCAGCAGCGCCGGGCCGACGATGTCGTTGGTCACCGCCCCGCTCACCGCGAGACCCGCGGCGACCACCCAAACGACCAGCAGAAACCACGTCGGAATCAGCAATACGGCGCGGTCGAAGCCGTGGGTTGCCAGAAACACGATCAATGAAAAGCCGGCGACGGCGACCAGCATCAGCGACAGCCGGGAAATGCCGGAGGCGACGGGAGGATCGAACAGCGCGACGCCAACCAGCAATCCGAGGAAGAACAGCCATCCGATCGTGATGTGGGAATAGCGGACGTGCCAGCGGTTCAGGTTGAGATAGGCGAACAAGAACACCAGCAGGGTTGCCGCGAGGATAGCCTCGCCGGCCGCGCGCCAGATGCGCTCGGCGCCGGCGGACATGTCGAACACCTTGCCCCAGAATCCGAAATCGACGCCGATATAGACCAGCACCGCCCAGCCCAACGCTGCTGCGGCGGGAAACATCACGCTGCCTTTCACCACAAACAAAATGGTGAGGAACAGCGCCAGCAGTCCGGCGATGCCGATGACGATGCCGTGGTAGAGGGTGAAGCTGTTGACCTTGTCCTTGTAGGCCTCCGGCTCCCACAAATAGACTTGCGGCAGTTTGTCGGTGCGCAATTCCATCACGTAGGTGATCACCGTTCCGGGATCGAGCGTTACGCGAAAGATGTCGGCGGTGGCGCTGTCTTGGCGGTCAGGACGATCGCCGGAACTCGGCGTGATGTTGGCGATGCGCGATAGGCCGAGATCGGGCCACAGCAGTCCGGAGCCGACCAGTTGATAATGCGGCACGACAATCAGTCGATCGATCTGCTCATCACCGGAATTGGCAAGCGCGAGCACGGCCCAATCCGTCCCGGCTTCGCGTCCTCGCACCTCGACCCGGCGCACGATGCCGTCGGGACCGGGCGCGGTCGAGACCTGGATACGATCGCCCTCGGTTTTCTGCCGTTCGACCGCGTCGGTCAGGTCGAGCGCCGGCGCGTCGGTGCGCACGTTGACCGCTTCCACCGCGTGCGCCGCGGATATTCCAATCAGGACGCCGACGAGGATCGCTACCGCGTTGATCGCGCGCAGGAAACTCACCTACCGTCCTCCCCACCCAGCAGCCTCCCGGGCTGCAGATCCTGCAGTAGCGGGAGCTTGTGGCAAGAGCAAGGTTTTTGGAACGGCACTCAAAGGGTTAGGACGATTTTGCCGATATGAGTGCTGGCTTCCATGCGGGCATGGGCGCTGGCGGCATCCGCCAGCGGAAACGTCTTATCGATCACTGGTTTGACTTTGCCGGCAGCGATCAGCGGCCACACCTGCTGTTCGACCGCGCGGGCAATGGCTGCCTTGTCGTCGTTGGAACGCGATCGGAGGGTCGAGCCGGTGTGATGGAGCCGCTTGAGCATGAGGCGGCGAAAGTCGACATTGGCCTTGGGTGATCCCTGAAACGCGATTTGGACGATGCGGCCCTCGACCGCGGCCGCCTCATAATTGCGCTCGATGTAATCGCCCCCGACCATGTCGAGGATGACCTCGGCGCCGGTGCCGCCGGTTGCCGCTTTGGTGGCCGCGACAAAATCGTCGATTTTATAATTAACTGCGACATCGGCGCCGAGCTTGCGGCACGCCTCGCACTTTTCCGGCGAACCCGCGGTCGTGACCACGCGCGCGCCAAAAGCCTTGGCCAGTTGGATCGCTGCGGTGCCGATGCCCGAACTGCCGCCATGCACCAGCAGCGTCTCGCCGGCGCGCAAGGCACCCCGTTCGAACACGTTGTGCCAGACGGTGAAAAATGTTTCCGGAATCGCCGCCGCCTGCATCAGCGAGAGCCCTGCCGGAATCGGCAGGGCGTGGTTCGCGCGTGCAAGGCAGTACTGCGCGTAGCCGCCGCCGATCACCAGCGCGGCAACCTGATCGCCGACCTTCCAGCGACTGACGTCTGCTCCGACGGCGGCCACGGTTCCCGCGATCTCCAGGCCTGGAATGTCCGGCGCGCCCTTCGGCGGCGGATAGAGCCCCATGCGCTGCATCACGTCCGGCCGGTTCACGCCCGCCGCCGCAACCTTGACCAGGATGTCGCCCGCACCGGGCGCGAGCATCGGCCGCTCCTCGGGCACCAGCATGTCCGGACCGCCGGGAGCGCGAATCGCGATAGCGGTCATGCGGGAGGGGAGCGTACTCATCGATTTGATCCTTGACGTTTCGGGACTGACGGACCGAGCATCGGGCCATCTGCGCGGGCTCTGCACCAGCAACGCGTTCAGGGGAAAAATGCACGCCGGACCCTAGTGGGTGGCTGCAGAGGTGACAACCAGCGGCGTGAAGGCCGAACAGGAGCGGAACCATGGAAGAGGAAGCCCCACCCAGGAGGAAGGTCGTCCACGAGATCGGACAGGATCTCGCGCTGCTCTCCGTCGAGGAACTGACCGAGCGGATCAAATCGCTCGAAGACGAAATCGCCCGGCTTGATGCCGCTCGAACGAAAAAGCGCGCCTCGCGCACGGTTGCGGACCAGTTCTTCAAGAAGTGACAGCGGGCGAGTGGCAGGCGAACCTCCGACGAAACAGTTGTCGCGGTATCTCAATGGGGTATTCCCGAAAAATATCCGGCTTTATCGAGTTTCTTTACGTCTCGTTAAGCTTTCTCGTCCATTACTGCGATCGTCCAGCTTTTGGACGCCGAGTGGCTCCTGTCCACTCTGTTTGACGCCTCCCTGTTATCACCTTTGAGCCGCCGGCAACGGCGGCTCCTTTTTTCACGGATGGCCCTGCCATCCGCCGGCCATTAAGACTTTAGAATTCATGTGGCTGATAGATTAACGCAATCTGCACGTGCGCCTGTGGCCGCGTGGCAGGGCGAAAATCAGTGTGAGCAGGCCGTTCACGGGGCCGACGCTCCCGCCTGAGGACAGAATTTGGCCAATTCCCGCGGCAACTATGTCTTGAGGTTTCGCGTTGGTCTGCTGGACAGGCAGGCGGAGTGCGGGGCATATGCTTGAGGCAGACGCGCTTTCAGGCTGAGGGACACCGGCCCGGCGCCTCGACATACGCTTGAACCGAGGTTCAAGCGCAGATCGGGTGCAAGATCCGGTTCCCACGTGTGCCGACGGCGCGCAGTGAGGCGTAGACCATGTCCGACAAGTCCGTGAGCGAAGTGGCCCCGGTATCGTTCGGCCAAAAGCTTGCCAGTTCACAGACGTTTGCCGCGTTGTTTCGCGACGGAATGGGGCTTGTCGAAGAAACCGCGGCTTATCTTGACGGTCCCGGTCGGCAGCAATCCAAGAAGCTCGAACGCTCGGCGGCGCTCGTCTATGCGACCGAAAGCATGCGGCTGACGACGCGGCTGATGCAACTCGCATCCTGGCTTCTGCTGCATCGCGCCGTCAACGAAGGCGAGATGTCGCTCGCTCAAGCCAACAAAGAGAAGACCAAGGTTAAATTATCGATCAGCGATTCGACCGACGAGGACGCGGTCAAGCTGTTGCCCGAAAGGTTGAACGAACTGATCGAGCAATCGAGGGCACTGCTCGTGAAAGTGCGTCGGCTTGACGCCACGATTCACGCACCGGTGCCTGAACAGCCGACCAGCGACCATCCGCTCAACCAGCAGATTGGATTGCTCAAGGCAGCATTCGAGCGCGATAGCCGCTGACCGCAGCCGCTCTGTACGCGGCCTCGAAGCCGCGCTGCTGCATTCGGCAAAAAGCCCGGCAAGCGTGGCAGGGGCCGCCGGTTCAGCCCTTGAGGAAGCCGGAGAATTTCTTCTGGAACCGAGAGACGCGGCCGCCACGGTCGAGCAAATGCTGCGCCCCGCCGGTCCACGCCGGATGCGACTTGGGGTCGATATCCAGATGCAGCGTATCGCCTTCATTGCCCCACGTGGTTCGCGTGGTGAACTCGGTGCCGTCGGTCATCAGGACCTTGACGGTGTGGTAGTCGGGATGAATATCGGGCTTCATGGGCAAGCTTCCCGCGCCATCGTCGTCGGCGCTCATTAACGCTCTGATTGATCGAAAGTTACGGCTCTATACATCACCCGAATATGTCAGGCAAGGCGCCGCCGCGATTGCCTCCCGGCGCGCTCCGGGGCATTGTCGGCGCCGCTGAGGGGACTGGCCACCGCGCGAGGCATGGTCAGGCCGCTGGTTTGTGGGGTGGGACGCCGCCGGTCCGGACCGACGACGATCCCGGACTGGCGGGATTGCCGCTGCTTTCAGTGCGAGGGGACGCCCGCCGGCCGTTCTTGAGCCGTGGTGAGTATTCGATGAGTTCCATTACAAGCAGTGAGGGGCGCGGTCTCGACGCGCCAGTGCCGCCGGCGGGGACGTTGCCGCCTGCGAGCAGCCCCCCCGTCAGGTTAAGGCCGTTGGTCTCGTTGCTGCCCTATGTCGCGCGCTATCGCTGGCGCGCCGCAGCGGCTTTCGTTGCCCTCCTCGTCGCGGCGCTGGCGACCCTGGCGGTCCCGCTCGCCATCCGTCGCATGATTGATTTCGGCTTCTCGCCGGAGCGCATCGGCCTGATCGATCAGTATTTTGCGGTCATGATTGCGGTGGCGGCGGTGCTTGCCACGGCAAGTGCCTCGCGATTCTACCTGGTGACGACGCTCGGCGAGCGGGTGGTCGCGGACCTGCGCTCGGCCGTTTTCGATCGTTTGACGATTTTGTCTGCAGCGTTCTTCGACACCGCACGGACCGGCGAATTGATCTCTCGGCTATCCGCGGACACCACGCAGATCAAGTCGGCTGTCGGCGCCTCGGTGTCGATCGCTCTGCGCAATCTCGTGCTGTTTCTCGGTTCGGCTGCGATGATGGTGGTGACCAGCCCGCGGCTGTCCGGGTTTGTGCTTGCCGCGATTCCGGTGATCGTCCTGCCGTTGGTCGCATTCGGACGGCTGGTGCGCCGGCGTGGCCGCACCGCTCAGGATACGCTCGCGGACGCGTCGGCGTACGCCGCCGAACTGATGGGGGCCGTGCGGATTCTGCAGGCATTCACCAATGAGAAGCTCGCCAGCGCGCATTTTTCGGCCGCGGTCGAACGCGCCTATCACGCCGCCATCGACTCCACCCGCGCGCGCGCTTTTTTGACGGCCATCGTCATCTTTCTCGTGTTCGCCAGCGTCGTGATTATTCTCTGGGTTGGCGCACAGGATGTCCTAGCGGCCCGCATCACGCCCGGCCGCCTCAGCCAGTTCGTGCTCTATGCCGTGTTCGCCGCGGGAGCCCTTGGCGAACTCTCGCAGGTCTGGGGCGAGGTCTCGCAGGCGGCGGGCTCTGCGGAGCGACTGGCCGAACTTCTCGCCGTCGAACCGATCATCAAGGCGCCGCAAAATCCGGTTCGTCTCCCGAGCCCAGCGCAGGGTGAGGTCGCATTCGACAACGTGCGCTTTTCCTATCCGACGCGGCCGCAGATCGCCGTGCTTGATGGTGTGTCCTTCCAGGTGCGGCCGGGCGAAAAGGTCGCGCTGGTGGGCCCATCGGGCGCCGGCAAGAGCACGATTTTTCATCTTCTGCTGCGCTTCTACGACCCCCAATCCGGGACGGTCACCTTCGACGGCGTCGATCTGGTGGCGGCCGACCCACGCGAGGTGCGGGCGCACATCGCCCTGGTGCCGCAGGATGCGGTCGTATTCGCAGATAGCGTGGCCGAGAATATTCGCTTCGGGAGGCGGGATGCCGCCGATGGCGAGATCAAACGGGCCGCCGACCTGGCGATCGCGTCGGAATTCATTGCCAGGTTGCCCGAGCGCTTTCACACCCCGATCGGGGAACGCGGAGTCACGCTGTCCGGCGGCCAGCGGCAGCGGATCGCCATCGCGCGAGCAATTCTGCGAGAGGCGCCGCTGCTGCTGCTCGATGAAGCTACCTCGTCGCTTGATTCCGAAAGCGAAATGTTGGTGCAAGCCGCGCTCAAGCAGCTCATGCAGGGGCGCACCACTCTCGTCATCGCCCACCGGCTGGCGACCGTGCAGTCGTGTGATCGCATTCTGGTCATGGACCACGGCCGCATCGTCGAGGAAGGGACCCACGAGAGCCTGATCGCCGCGGGCGGTCTTTACGCCCGACTGGCCAAACTTCAGTTCGGTCACGGGTGACGTCCAGACATCGCTGCGTTCTTGAATGAGCCTCGGGCGCGGGAGCGCTTGCGCTTCAATGGCAGTGTCACCCTGTCGGACGCCAGCTCATCCGATGGACCGGGGCGCCCGAACGCGGATTGACGTCTTGTCCGGAAACGATGAATCCGTGCTTTTCATAGAACCGAATCGCTCGCGCATTGTCCGTGTTGACGTGCAGGTCGAGCCCTGCAGGCGATAGGCGTCTTGCTTCCGCGACCAATCTTCGGCCGACCTCCGTTCCCCATTCCTCGGGAGCGACAACGATCTGGTCGAGATAGCCGGTTCGCGGATCGACGGTGACGAATCCGACCATCGCGCCGCTTCGTTCCGCGATCGTGATGGCGGCATGGCCGACCAATTCATCGCGCCAGCGTTCACGCCACCAATCGACGCGCGTGGAAAAATCGAGCACGGGATAGGCGAGCTGCCAGGTGCGTTGCCAAAGATCGACGGCGGCGACTTCGTCGTCCGAGCCGTAGGGCCGCAAGCTGAGCGCTGGCGTCGTCACCGCTCCGTCAGCTTCAGCTCAATGCGCCGGTTGCGCCGATAGGACTCCTCGGTCTGGCCGGGCTCGAGCGGCTGGAATTCGCCGAAACCGGCGGCCACCAGATGCTGCGGCGAAACGCCCTTGCTGACCAGGTACTGAACCACGGAAATGGCCCGTCCCGCCGAAAGCGCCCAGTTCGACGGGAACTGTGAACTGGCGATCGGCCGGACGTCGGTGTGGCCGTCAACGCGCAGCACCCAGGCGATTTCCGGCGGAATCTGTTTCTCAAGATCCAATAGCGCGCCCGCGAGCTTGTCGAGTTCGACCTTGCCTTCCGGTCGCAGCACCGCCTGCCCGGTATCGAAGAAGATCTCCGATTGAAACACGAACCGGTCGCCGACGACGCGGATGTCGGCCCGGTTGCCGAGGATCTCGCGCAGGCGCCCGAAGAAATCGGAACGAAACCGCGAGAGCTCCTGGACCCGCTGAGCGAGGGCGACATTGAGGCGCTGACCCAGATCTGCGATCCGCGACTGCGATTCCTTATCGCGCTTCTCAGACGCGTCGAGCGCTTCCTCCACGGCTGCGAGCTGGCGCCGCAGGGCCGCGATCTGCTGGTTCAGGAGTTCCACCTGCGCCAGCGCGCGGGTCGAAACGCGCTTTTCCTCGTCGAGAGCGCCCGACAACTCGCTGACCTTGCCCTGCGTTGAGGTCCCGGCGCCGTCCGCGACGCCTTTCAGACGGTCGCGTTCGCTTTCGGCATTGGCGAGGTTTGCGCGCAGGCGCGCAACTTCTTCATCGAGACTGACCTTGCCGGCTTTTTCCATGCCGAGCAGCTCAGTGAGCTGCGCGATCTGGGCGTTGAGACGCGATAGCGCCGTGTCTTTGTTGGTGACTTCCTGCGAGAGATAGAACTGCACCACCACGAAAATGGTGAGCAGAAAAATAATGCCGAGCACCAGCGTGGACAGCGCGTCAACGAAGCCGGGCCAGTAATCGATACCGCGATCGCGGCGGCCGCGTGCGAGTGCCACGTTACATTCTCTGAGTATCGCGTACGAGAAGTTCGAGCAGCCGGCGAATATCGCGATGTTGTTCGGCCTGGGATTCAACCCAATCGCGGATCATCTGCTGTTCGGTACGCATGTGGTTGACGAGACCTTGAATCGCATCCGCCAGATTGGCCATGGCGGTCGTGGCCGATTTGTCGGAGCGGACGTCGAGCATGGTCTCACGCAGCCGCTCGATGGCGGCGCGGATTTCTCCCGTCACCGGGGTGACCGCGCCGGTGCCGGGACGGGTGTCCACGCCGAGGTCGCGAACCGTGGTCGCCAGCCAGTCTTCCAGGTCGGTATAGAAATGGTTCTGGGCTTGGCTCGCCTGCAAATCGAGAAAGCCGAGAACAAGCGAACCGGCAAGGCCGAACAGCGACGAGGAGAACGAAATGCCCATGCCGCCGAGCGGCGCGGCCAGTCCTTCCTTCAGGCCATCGAACATCGCGCCGGCGTCGCCGCCGACCTTCAGGTTCTTGATCACCTCGCTGACCGAACTGACGGTATCGATCAGTCCCCAGAAGGTGCCGAGCAGGCCGAGGAAGATCAGCAGGCCGGTCAGATAGCGCGACATGTCGCGCGCTTCGTCCAACCGGGTCGCGATCGAGTCCATGATTCCGCGCATGGTCTGCGGCGACATTCCCACTCGGCCTTGGCGATCTCCGAGGATCGCCGCCATCGGGGCGAGCAGCACCGGCGAACGCTCGACGGCGAGACCGGGATCGGCGAGGCGAAAACTGTTAACCCAGGCGACTTCCGGAAACAGGCGGATGACCTGACGAATCGCCAGCAGAATGCCGATCAAAAGGACGCCGATGATGACGGCGTTAAGCCCCGGATTGGCGAAGAAGGCGACCAGGATCTGGCGGTGCAGGATGAAAACCAGCAGCGCCGCAAGCACCAGGAACACCAGCATCCGGACCAGATAGATCCGGGGTGAGGACAGCTTGAAAGGATCGAGGTCTGAATCTTGCTGGGTCATGATCATCCCGCCCACGCATCAACGCACACGAAAATATGGCATAGACGCGACCAATACGTAACGGCAGATCGCCGCGGCTCTACTCAAAGTGGTGCCGCCGCCCTTCAGGCGCTGGCGGCCTGTTTGAGCAGGGCCAGCAGTTCGCCGTGGATGGCGTCGTTGCCCGCGAGGATATCACCGGTGGTCATCATCTGATCCTTGCCGGCGAGATCGGTGGCGAAGCCGCCGGCCTCGCGCACCATCAGGATGCCGGCCGCCATGTCCCACGGCGACAGGTCCCGCTCCCAATAGCCATCCAAGCGGCCGGCAGCGGTCCAGGCGAGATCGAGCGAGGCCGCCCCGAATCGCCGCAATCCCGCGACCTTCTCCTGGACCGCTGCCAACTCATTGCGGAATAAGGCGAGATCGCCGCGGCCCTGGTGTGGCAACGCGCACGCGATGACGGTATCGGCCAGCCGGCGCCGCCCGGCCACCCGCAGGCGCTGCTCGTTGAGGAAGGCGCCCTTGCCGCGCTCGGCGGTGAAAAGCTCATCGTTCGCCGGGTTATAGATAACGCCGGCGATAATCGTCCCCTCTCGTTCCAACCCGATCGAAATCGCGAATTGGGGAATCCCGTGCAGAAAATTTGTGGTTCCGTCGAGCGGATCCACGATCCAGGTGTGGGTTTTGTCGCTGCCCTCCTGTTTGCCGCCCTCTTCGCCGAGAAAGCTGTAGCCGGGCCGGGCGCGCCCCAGTTCCTCGCGCAGCACCGTCTCGGCGCGATGATCGGCGGCACTCACGAAGTTCCCCGGCCCCTTTAGCGAGACTTGCAGATGCTCCAGTTCGCCGAAATCGCGTTTGAGGCCGCGCGCGGCCTTGCGCGCTGCGGCAACCATGACGTTGATGAGGGCGGAGCGCAGCATTCAGTTTTCTCGTTTTCTGGGGCGTTTCGATCCGGGCGACACCGGCGGGGGTTTGATGTTTGCCCGCGGGAACCGGCGGCGATCGACATCCCTTAGCAGGGAGGGGCAGCGACCGCTAATCGGCGCGCCGAACGTAGGTAACGGCGTTGGTGTCGACCACCACCTTTTCGCCTGCGGAAACAAACGATGGAACCAGGACGCGCAGTCCATTCTCCAGCTTGGCCGGCTTGTATGACGACGTGACGGTCTGGCCCCTGAGCACCGCGTCGGCTTCGGTCACCGTCAGCACCACGGTGTCGGGCAATCGGATGCCGATCGGGCGGTCCTGATGCAGTTCGACCATCACCGTCATGCCGTCCTGCAGGAACAGCGCACGTTCGCCGACGAAGCCCTCCGGCAGCTCGATTTGGTCATAGGTGGTCGCGTCCATGAACACCAGCGTGTCGCCCTGGCGATACAGAAACTGAAAGTCCTTACGCTCGACGTGCGTTTCTTCGACCCGGGCATCGGATCCAAAACGTTGGTTGAGCTTTCGTCCGTCGAGCAGATTTTTCAGCTCGACCTGATTGTAGGCCGGTCCCTTGCCAGGCTTGACTGCCATGGTCTTGACCGCGACCCAAAGCGCGTTCTCGTGCTCGATCATCATTCCCGGACGAATTTCATTGCCGTTGATTTTGGCCATGGGTGCCACGTTCCACAGGGAAGGTCCGGGCGTGGTGTGCCCCGCGCCACTAGGCGACGTCAAGAGTGCGACTGCGCGATCAAGTCGAGCCACGGCTTGGCCGCCTTCTCAGCGGCGGTTCGCAGCTCGGGCTTTTGCTTGGCAATGAAATCGTCCAACATCGGGTCGCCATCGCCGCCGGCCTTTGCGATCAGGTGCCACATCGCTGCTTGCAGCGGATCGGCGGGCAAGCCGCGGCCGAAAGCGAGCATGCGTGCCAGGCGATTTTGCGCGATCGGGCTGCCTTTGAGCGCGGCCCGGCGAAACTCGATCGCGGCGGCGGCTTCGTTTTTGGCGACGCCGTTGCCGTTGAACAATGCAATGCCATATTCGATTTGCGCGTCGGTAAAGTCCGCCAGCGCGGCGGCGGCAAACAGGCGCGTCGCCTCGGCCTCGTCCTTCTGGATCCCGCGACCTTCCTTGTAGAGTGTTGCAAGCGCAAACTGGGCTTCCGGGCTGCCGCCTGTCGCGGCAATGCGAAACAGCTCGCCGGCCTTTTTGAAATCCTGGGCGAATTGCTGCCCTTGCAGATACAGCAGTCCGAGATCATAGGCGGCGGCCGGATGGCCGAGCTTTGCCGCCGCGTCCAGCAGCCGGACCATGTCATCGCGATCGCGGGGCCCGCCGCGACCACCGAGCCGGAACATCGCCAGCGCGAACATCGCCTCGCGGTCGCCATGGTCGGCGGCGAGCCGATACCATTCGGCCGCTTTCTTGTCGTCGTTGGCGACGCCGTATCCGTTGGCGTAGAGCTCGGCCAGCAGCGTCATCGCCTTGGGATCGCCGTTCGCGTTGACGCGCTTGGTCGCTTCCGCCAACGCCGTCAGGTAATAACCGCGTTGAAACGCGCCGAACGCAAGATCGGGATCGCTCGGTGTCGATGGTGGCGTGGCAGGTTTCTTGATCTGGGCTGTCGCGGGCGCGGCGGGCTTCGGAGCAGCGGCCGGTTTTGCCGCGGACGGCGGGCTCTGCGCGCCGGCGGCGGCTGCCATTGCCGTTGCAAGGACACCGGCAAGGACCAGCGTGCGGGCGCCCATCGGGTTCATGGCGTCGTCTCCGGCAGACGCAAATGGCCCATCAGGTCACGGACCGCGGTACGAACGCCGCGTGGATCGGAAAACACGATGGCTTCGACGGCAATGAAATCGGCGCCGGCCGCAACCAGCGGACCGACCTCGTCCACACTGGCGGCATAGGCCACACAGGGCACCACGAACAGTTCTGCCCACCACGCAACGCGATCGACAATCGCTTGCAGCGAGGGGCGCTCTCCGGCGCCGTCCGGTTCGCCAAACATCACGTAGTCCGCGCCCAATTCGCCGGCACGCATTGCGTCGTCGCGACTTGCCAATTCGCCTGCACCCACAATGCCTAGTGGCTTGATCTGTGCGAGCGCCGTGCTCAACGCGTCGGTCTCTGTCGCATGGACGCCGTCGGCGCCAGTGGGCGCGACGAGATCCAGGTGACCGTCGAGCAGCAATGCTGCATCGCTGCCCTGGACGTGGGCGGCGAGCGTCTTGATGCCTTTGATCAGCGAGGCGTTCTCGGCCTCTGGCAGGCGCACGAGCACGGCAGCGACATCGCCATCGGCGTCGAAGGCGTCGGCCACAGCCTGCACGAACACCGCCGGATTCTCGACCGGTGGGATCACCAGATAAAGGCGAGGCGCGGGGCGCATGGATTCTGTCGAATGTTGCCGTGACGCCATGGCGGCTCGATTGCCCCCGCAATCGGGCAGAAATGGGGGCGGTTCCCGACTCAACCCGGACGAAACGTGCTTTGTTCTATAGTTCCCCGTGACGTTTGCGGCAAATCAAAGCCGTTCCAGAGTATCCGGCAGGCGGCCGGGGTGCGCGGCACACGCCGCAGCCTTACGCTGCCTTCTTCTCGAGATCGGCCTTCCACTGGCCGAGCGCCGCGAGACTGTTCATGCGTGCGCGATGCGAAAACGCCCGTTGCGCGGCGGCCACGTTCTCGCTCTTGCCGCCCCAGGCCTTCTGTGGCGCGGCCTGCAGCGCGCGACCGTAGGAAAAGGTCAGTCCCCACGGCAAGTTGCCCAATTTGTGCATGGCATCGAGATGGGCCGTCGCCTGTTCGTCGGACTGGCCGCCGGAGAGGAAGGCGACACCGGGCACCGCCGCCGGCACGCACGCCTTGAGCAGCTTCACGGTCCGTTCGGCGACTTCCTCGATGGAAGCCTGGCGGGCGCTTTTCTTGCCTGGGATTGCCATGTTCGGTTTGAGCACGATGCCCTCGAGGGCGACGCGCTGTTGGTAGAGCTGCTGAAAAGTGTCCTTCAGCACCCATTCGGTGACCTCATAGCAGCGGTCGATGTCGTGATCGCCGTCCATCAGGACTTCCGGCTCGACGATCGGCACGATCTGAGCGGCCTGGCAGAGCGCCGCATAGCGGGCGAGCGCGTGCGTATTTGTGAGCACGCAGGTCGCGGACGGTATTCCCGCTCCGATGTCGATGACCGCACGCCACTTCGCGAAGCGCGCGCCCTGCTCGTAGTATTTCGGCAACCGGTCGGCGAGCTTGTCCAGCCCGACCGTGATGAGTTCGCCCGGACATTGGGGGAGGGGTTTGGTGCCTTCATCGACTTTGATGCCCGGGAGAGCGCCGGCCTTGGCGATCAGGTCCACGAGTGGCGTCCCATCCTTGGCCTTCTGCCAGATGGTCTCGTCATAGAGAATGACGCCGGAAATATATTTCGACATCGCTTCAGTCGAGCGGAACAGCAATTCGCGATAGTCACGCCGGGTGTCCTCGGTCGAAACTGCGCCGATGGCGTCGAAACGCTTCTTGATTGTGCCGGAGGACTCGTCCGCAGCCAGAATGCCCCGGCCGGGAGCGACCATCGCTTTGGCCACTGTGTTCAACGCAGCGAGGTCCATCAGTTTCTCCTCACGTCTTTGCCGGAAGGCTACGCCTTTTTGAATTCATACCCCGTCAGCTTACGAAACGGGAGGGCTGCTTTCCCGAACTTTAAGGATCTCCACGCCCGGCAACGCCTTGCCTTCCATCCACTCCAGGAATGCGCCCCCGGCGGTCGAGACATAGGTAAATCGTTCCGTGACACCGGCTGCGTTGAGGGCAGCGACGGTATCGCCGCCGCCGGCGACCGAGACGAGATGTCCGGATTCCGTGAGCTCCGCTGCCGCCTCTGCCACCTCAACGGTTCCGGTGTCAAAGGGTTCGAGTTCGAACGCGCCGAACGGTCCGTTCCACACCAGGGTCTTTACCCGCGCGAGCACCGAGACCACGTGTTCGATGCTCTTGGGCCCGATATCGAGGATCATGTCCTGCGCACCGACCGCGTCGATGGCGACGACACGGGAAGGCGCGTTGGCCTCGAATTTCTGCGCGACGACAGCATCGACCGGCAGAACGATTTCACAGCCCCTAGTTTTTGCCTTCGCCAGAATGTCGAGCGCAATCGGCGCGAGATCATGTTCCGCCAGGGATTTTCCTACCGGCTGTCCGATGGCGGCAAGAAACGTATTGGCCATTCCCCCGCCGATGATCAACGCGTTGACTTTGGCAATCAAATTGCCGAGCAACTCGAGTTTGGTAGAGACTTTGGCGCCACCGACGATCGCCGCGACCGGACGCTCCGGTGCTTCCAGGGCTTTGGTCAGCGCGACGAGCTCAGCCTGCATGGTGCGGCCGGCGAAGGCGGGCAGCTTGCGGCCGAGACCTTCGGTCGACGCGTGGGCGCGATGCGCCACCGAGAACGCATCGTTCACCCACATGTCGCCAAGCTGGGCGAGGGCCGACACGAATGACGGGTCATTCCTTTCTTCGCCAGGGTGAAAGCGCGTGTTCTCAAGACAGAGAATGTCGCCGGGCCGCATCGCGTTCACCGCCGCTTCAGCCGCGGGGCCGATGCAATCCTCGGCGAAGGCCACCGGTCTCTTGATGATGTCGGCGGTCGCGGCGGCAATGGCCCGGAGCGAGTCCTTCGGGTCGCGGCCTTTCGGCCGCCCGAAGTGCGACAGCAGAATCACCTTGCCGCCCTTGTCGGCGATTTCGATGATCGTCGGTGCCATGCGCTCGATGCGCGTACGATCAGCAACCTTGCCGTGATCCATCGGGACATTGAGATCGATCCGCACGAGCACGCGCTTGTTGCTCACGTCGGCTTGATCAATCGTGCGAAATGACAGCATAGCAACGCTACTCAGGATCCGGAGCGCGGGGAGGACTTGCGTGCGCGGTGCACCGTCGCCCCTGGGTGCACCGCCGGCGGTTCGCGCAGAGCTTGAACGCGGCTTTAAATCAGCTTGCCCATTGCAACCGCCGTGTCGGCCATGCGGTTGGAAAAGCCCCACTCGTTGTCATACCACGACATGACGCGGACCAGCGTGCCGTCCATGACCTTGGTCTGATCCATGTGGAATATTGCCGAGTGCGGATCATGGTTGAAGTCGATCGACACATTCGGGGCATCGGTGAATCCGAGGATACCCTTGAGCTGCTGTTCGCTGGCGCGTTTTACCGCAGCGTTGACTTCGTCCTTGGATGTTTTGCGCTTGGCGACGAACTTGAAGTCGATCACCGACACGTTCGGGGTCGGGACGCGGATCGAAACGCCGTCGAGTTTGCCCGCGAGTTCAGGCAGCACCAGTCCGACTGCTTTCGCCGCGCCGGTCGACGTCGGGATCATCGACAACGCGGCCGCGCGGGCGCGATAGAGATCCTTGTGGACTTGATCGAGGGAGGGCTGGTCGTTGGTGTAGGCATGGATCGTGGTCATGAAACCCTTTTCGATGCCGATAGCGTCATTGAGAACCTTCGCGACCGGCGCCAGGCAATTGGTCGTGCACGAGGCATTGGAGACGACCTTGTGGTCCTTGGTCAGCTTGTCGTGGTTGACGCCATAGACGACCGTGAGATCGACGCCGTCGGCGGGAGCGGAGACCAGCACGCGCTTGGCGCCGGCCTTGAGATGTGCCTCGGCCTTTTCCTTTGATGTAAAGATGCCCGTGCATTCCAAAGCCACATCGACGTCGAGATCCTTCCAGGGCAGCTGCGTCGGGTCCTTGATCGCCGTCACCTTGATCGGCCCGGTGCCGCAATCGATGCTGTCACCGTTAACCGTGACCTCGCCGGGAAAGCGGCCGTGAACGGAATCGAAGCGGAGCAGATGGGCGTTGGTTTCGACCGGCGCGAGATCGTTGATGGCAACGACCTCGATATCGCTGCGCTTGGCCTCGATAATGGCGCGCAAAACGTTGCGACCGATGCGGCCGAATCCGTTAATGGCAACACGAACCGACATTCTCTCGCTCCCGTCTATCCGCCGTCCAGGGCGGCGTTTCCCCTAATGTAAGCGCCCTTTTCCTACAATGCAGGCGTCTTGCAATCGATCTTCAGACCCGTCTGTATCACGTCGTCGCGCCGGTGCAACGACGGCCAAATGCGCGCGCATTTCACGTTTTTGCAAGCCTTCCGAGCACGGCTTCCGCGACCTTTTCGGGGGTAATGCCGAAATGCCGGTAGAGCTCCAGATAGGGGGCGCTGGCCCCGAAACCGTCCATGCCAATGAAGATGCCGTCGGATCCGATGACGGCGTCCCAGCCTTGGCGAATTCCGGCTTCGATTGCCACCTTGATCGAGGCTTTGCCAAAGACCTTTCGCCGTACGCTGTCCGGGGCGGCCAGCAGCAGCTCGAAACAGGGGACCGATACGACGCGCGCGCCAACGCCGCGTTCGGCGAGAATCTTTCTTGCCTCGACCGCGATCGCCACCTCCGAGCCGGAGGCAAACAAGTCGACCGCCGCGTTATCCGCCGGCAGCAGTTCGTAGGCGCCGTCCGAGCAGACATTCTCGGTCTCGAGGTTGCTGCGTTGCTGCGGCAAGTTCTGTCGCGTCAATGCCAGAACGCTCGGTCCCTGGTACGCGAGCGCGAGCTGCCAGCACTCGGCCGTCTCGACGGGATCGCAAGGTCTGAAGACTTGCAGGCCCGGAATAGCGCGCAGCGCCGCGAGGTGTTCGACCGGCTGGTGCGTCGGGCCATCCTCGCCGAGGCCGATGGAATCGTGGGTCATCACGTGGATGACGCGCAGGCCCATGAGTGCCGCGAGCCTGATCGAGGGCCGGCAATAATCCGAAAACACCAGGAATGTTCCAGAATACGGAATGATGCCGCCATGCAGCGCCATTCCGTTCATCGCCGCGGCCATGCCGTGCTCGCGCACGCCGTAATGGATGAAGCGGCCGCTCGGCTGGGCGGCCGAGAATACGCGCATGCCCTTGATCTTGGTGTTGTTCGAACCGGTGAGGTCCGCCGATCCGCCCACCATTTCCGGCACGGCCTGCACCAACGTCTCGAGTGCGAATTCCGAGGCGATGCGCGTCGCAATGGTCCTCGGTGCCGCGGCAAGAGTCTCCTTGAGCGTGCGGATAGCCGCGGCAAGGCTTTGCAGCGGCAGCTTGCCATGCATGCGGCGTTCGAACTCGGCGCGCTTCGCGGGCTCAAGGGCTGCGAGCCGTTTCTGCCAGTCGGAACGCATGCCTTGCGAGCGTTGTCCCGCCGCGCGCCACGCCGTGAGAATGTCCGCTGGTACCTCGAACGGAGGCGAGGTCCATCCAAGCTTGGCGCGCGTCGCGGCGATCTCCTCGGCCCCGAGCGCGGATCCATGCGCCTTCTCGGTGCCGGCTTTGGTCGGCGCCCCGAATCCGATCGTGGTGCGGCAGGCAATCAGGACCGGGCGCTCGGACGTCTTGGCCATCTCGATCGCGGTCGCGATCGCGTCGGGATCATGTCCATCGATGCGGGTCGCCGACCATCCGGCCGCTTCGAACCGCATCAACTGGTCGACGGAATCGGCGAGCGCCAACGGACCATCGATTGAAATGCCGTTGTCGTCGAACAGCACGATCAACTTGTTGAGCTTCAGATGTCCGGCGAGTGCGATCGCTTCCTGGCTGATGCCTTCCATCAGGTCGCCGTCGGAGGCGAGCACATAGGTCCGATGGTCGACGACATCGCCGCCGAACTCTGCTGCGAGGTGGCGCTCCGCGATCGCCATGCCGACCGCATTGGCGAGACCCTGGCCAAGCGGACCGGTCGTGGTCTCCACACCTGGCGTGTGGCCAAATTCCGGGTGGCCAGGAGTGAGCGAGCCGAATTGCCGAAACCGCTTGATCTGCTCGATCGTCATCGCCTCATAGCCGAGCAGATGCAGCAGCGCATAGACCAGCATCGAACCATGGCCGGCCGACAACACGAATCGATCGCGGTCAGGCCAGGTGGCATCGCTCGGATCGAATTTCAGGAAGCGTGTGAACAGCACGGTTGCGATATCGGCGGCACCCATCGGCAGGCCGGGGTGGCCCGACTTTGCTTGCTCGACAGCGTCCATGGCCAGAGCCCTGATGGCGTTCGCCATGCGATCGTGCTCGGCACGCAAGGTCATTGAGCTCCTGCCTTTGGGATTGGTGCGCGGGCGGCCATTGGCACAGCGGCGGGCGGGAATCAGATCCAGGAAGCGCCGACGGTCCGGCGACTGCCGCAGCCCGACGACCACCGTCCGAGGCCGCGGACTGATAGCATGTGATGCCTCGCTGTCA
>Ga0265342_10000678_pt1 | contig 35577 bp, 33 predicted proteins | sample 4CB327metaG_FD_203125 | JGI IMG/M metagenome (GOLD analysis project Ga0265342, IMG submission 203125) | Rhizosphere microbial communities from Carex aquatilis grown in University of Washington, Seatle, WA, United States - 4-CB3-27 metaG | ecosystem: Host-associated > Plants > Roots >... | reverse complement strand
CTCGCGCATCGCTTCGGCGCGCGGCGTCAGGACGAAGCCGTTCGGCCCGCGCACCAAGAGCTCGTCGCCGGTCAGGTGGCGCAGCCGCTGCAATGCGTTGCTGACCGCCGGCTGCGAGCGCCCGAGCCGTTTCCCCGCGCGGGTGACGTTGCGCTCGGCGATCAGTGCGTCGAGCACCTTCAGGAGATTGAAGTCGAGGCTGCTCAGGTTCATGCGGGGAAGGCCGGGCCGGCATTGGTGTGGTGAATAGCTCGCATTTTGATTATCGATTATGCGAATATCGGCCGTTTGCCTAGTCTGTCCGCACCCGCCGCGCGCCACGACGGCGGGTCAACGACAGGCTACGGCAGGCGTTCAACGCCGCCGGCTCAACCGGGAGGATATAAAAATGACCGTTTCACGCCGCACATTCATCGCCACTTTGGGCGCCCTGCCCGCCGCCGCACTGCTGCCGCGCGAGGTCTTCGCTGCCGGCTGGCCGGACCGGCCGGTGCATCTGATCGTGCCGTTTGCGCCCGGCGGCAACGCCGACATCGTGGGCCGCCTCGTCGGCGATCAGATCTCCAAGGCGATCGGCCAGCCGGTGGTGGTCGAAAACCGCGGCGGCGCCGGCGGCGGCATCGGCGCGGCCTTCGTCGCACGCTCGGCGCCGGACGGCTACACGCTCTTCGTCGGCTCGAACGGCCCTCTCACGGTCAACCCGTTCGTGCAGGCGCACCTCGAATACGACCCGACCAAGGACTTCGCGCCGATCGCGCTGACGAGCTACGTGCCGCACGCGATCATCGTCACCAATTCGCTGGCGGCGAAGTCGCTGCCGGAATTCATCGCGCAGTCGAAGAAGCAGGCGATCACCATGGCCTCGAGCGGCGTCGGCAGCGCCACGCACATGACGATCGAGCGATTCAAGGCTGCGACCGGCGCCAACATCACGCACGTGCCCTATCGCAGCGGCGGCGCGCTGATGCCCGACCTGATGGGCGGCAGCGTGCAGTCGGCGATGACCGAGTTCTCGACCGCGCTGCCGCTGCATAAGGGCGGCAAGGCGCGCATCATCGCGGTCGGCCTCGCGCAGCGCTCGAAGCTCGCGCCCGACATCCCGACCTTCATCGACGGCGGCGTGAAGGGCTTCACCGCCGAGAGCTATATCGGCATTCTCGCGCCGGCGAAGACTCCGGCCGACGTCATCGCCAAGGTCGAGAAGGCGGTACAGGACGGCCTGAAGCCGGGCAGCCCGGCGGCCGAACGCCTCGCCCAGCTCGGCGCCGAAGTCGCCACGCCGGAGCAGATGACGGCGAAGGGCTTCGCCGCCTTCATCGCGACCGACTACGAGAACATGAAACAGGCGGCGAAGCTCGCCGACATCAAGCCGCAATGAGCGACGCACTGCCGTCGCACTCCTGCGACTGCCATTGTCACGTCTTCGGGCCGGCGGCGCGGTTTCCCTATGCGGAGCCGCGCAGCTACACGCCCGAAGACGCGCCGCTTGCCGCCTATCTCGCGCTGCTCGACCGGCTCGGCTGCGAGCGCGGCGTGCTGGTGCAGCCGAGCGCCTATGGCCGCGACAATGCCGCCATGCTCGACGCGCTCGCGCGCGAGCCGAAACGCCTGCGTGGCGTCGCCGTCGCCGGCGCCGAGCTCACACGCAAAATCATGACCGAATGGCATGAATCGGGCGTGCGCGGCCTGCGCGCCAACGAGTTCCGCCGCGACGGCAAGCCCTATTATCAGAATGGCGTGCGGCTCGCCGACATCGAGCCGCTCTATCCGGCGATGGCGGAGCTCGGCTGGCATCTGCAATTGTGGATCGACACCCGCGACCTGCCCGATCTTCAGCCCTCGCTCGCGCGCGTGCCCGCATCGGTGCCGGTGGTGGTCGACCATATGGGGCGCATCGACCACCGGCACGGCATCGACCATCCCGGTTTCCAGGCGCTGGTGCGCGGCGTTGGCGAAGGCCGCTTGTGGTCCAAAGTGTCGGGCGCCTACCGTCTCGGCTCGAGCGCGCCGGATTATCTCGAGGCAAAGCCGTTCCACGAAGCGCTGGTCACCGCCAATCCGGCGAACCTCGTCTGGGGCTCGGACTGGCCGCATCCGCGGCCGGAAGGGCCCGTGCCGGACGCGAAGCACCTGCTCGACCTGTTCCTCGACTGGACGCCGCGCGTCGCGGACCGGCAGGCGATCCTCAGCGATAATCCTGCGCGGCTCTACTATTTTCGGTGACGTCGCCTACCGCTTCACGCTCCCGATCACCCGATCGACCATCTGCGGCGCGAGGCCGCAATAATTCGCCGGGTCGGTCATGCGCGCGATGGCGGCCGCGTCGAAATGCTTCGTCACCTCTGGCATCGCCGCAAGCGCTTGCGCCAGAGTGCCGCCCTGCTCGTTCACCACGCGGCAGGCGCCGTAGACGATGTCATGCGCCTGCTGGCGGCCGATATGTGGCGCCATCTGCATCATCACGGCTTCCGCCACGATGAGGCCCTTCGACATATCGAGGTTCGCTTTCATGCGCGCGGCGTCGACGATGAGTCCGCCCAGCGCAATGCGCGCCTGGTGCAGCGCACCGGCGGTGAGCACGAAGCTTTCCGGGATCGCCACCCATTCCGCATGCCACGGACCGGTGGCGCGCTCGAAGTCCTGCACCATCGCGTCGAGCATGAGGCCTGCGTGCTGGCGCACCGCCTTAGACGCCGCCAGCATCAGCTCTGACGAGATCGGATTGCGCTTCTGCGGCATGGTCGAGGAGGCGCCGCGGCCCTTCACGAACGGCTCATAGACCTCGGCGAATTCGGTCGAGGCCATGATCATGACGTCGAGCGCGATCTTGCCGAGCGTACCGGTGACGAGCGCGAGGAAATTGATGACCTCGGCGAAGCCGTCGCGCGCCACGTGCCAGCTCGATGCCGGTACGCCGAGCTTCAATTCGTCGCACAGCGCTTCCTGCACGGCGAAGCCCTTGTCGCCGAGCGAGGCGAGCGTGCCGGCGGCGCCGGCGAACTGGCCGACCAGCACGCGCGGCTTCAACTCCTCGAGCCGCGCGGCGTGGCGGTCGAACATGGCGAGCCAGATCGCGGCCTTGTAGCCGAAGGTGACCGGCAGCGCCTGCTGCAAGTGCGTCCGGCCGGCCATCGCCGTGTCGCGATGCTTTTTCGCCAGATCGACGAGGATGCCGCGCAGCGCGGCGATGTCGTCGCCAACGATCGTCAGCGCATCGCGCATCTGCAGCACGACGGCGGAATCCATGATGTCCTGCGTTGTCGCGCCCCAGTGCACGTAGCGACCGGCCTCGCCGCACTGCTTCACCAGCTGGTGCACCACCGGCAGGATCGGATAACCGACGAGGTCGGTCTCCTTGCGCAGCATCTCGACGTCGAGCTTGGACGCGTCGGCGCGCCTCGCGATCTCATCGGCCGCCGCGGCCGGGATGACGCCAACGCGCGCTTCGGCTTTCGCAAGCGCGACCTCGACCTCGACATAGCGGGCGACCAGCGCCGTGTCGGAAAAGATGTCGCGCATCGCCGCGGTGCCGAAGGCATCGCGGAACAGCAGAGAGTCGATGACGGTCGAAGCGGTCATGCGCGGCCCCATTCGGTCGGAGAGGCCGTCTCATACACGGATCGCGGCGCGCGGCGCAAACCACGCGCGGCCGTTCAGGATCGGGAGAGGCTACTCGGCGGAAACGGCGTCGCTGGCGACGTATTCGCCGTCGGCCTGGTCCGCCGGCGGCGCGGCGATACGGCGCGGCTGCGGCACGTAGAATTCGCCGAGCTTCAGCATCGGCCGCGGCTTGAGCAGGATTGAGGTGAGACGGTCGCGTAGCGCCTTCGGCGACGTCGGCTTCAGGAGGAATTCGTGCACCCCGGCGCGAAGCGCCTGCACGACCTGGGAGCGATTGGAGCGCGTCGTCAGCATGACGATGGGCAGGTTCGGCCGCGGGAAGACGCCGGGCGAACGCACGATGCGGATCACTTCCATGCCGTCGAGCACGGGCAGGTCCCACTCCAGGAACATCACGTCCGGATCGCAGGTACGGATCGCCTCGAGCGCCGCCAGCCCGTCGGACGCCTCGATCACCGACTTGGCGCCGAGATTCATCAGCATGGTCCGGGTGAGCCGGCGCATGAACTGGTTCTTGTCGGCGACCAGGACGCTGAGGCCCTGAATCTTCTTGTCGAACGCGTGGACCGCCATAACCATTTCCCACAGTGGGTATATGCGAAACCTAATAGGGAAGGTCTGTCACCCGGATTAAGGCGTTTGGTTCAATTTTTCCGAAAACCGCCCCGCGATACCATTCTGTAGCGTGGTCTGCCCGCCCGCTGACATAGCGATGGGTCCGAGTGATGATTAGGTTAGCGAGCGGTTACCATTCGAGCCCCGAAGGACGCCTGATGAAAGTGCCTGGCCCCGACCACCCGATCACCATTACCCGCAGCGGCAAGCACGTGCGCGTGAGATTCGCCGGCAAGATCGTCGCCGATACGACCCGCGCGCTGGAACTGAAGGAGGCGAGCTACCCGGGCGTTTTCTACGTCCCGCGCGCCGACGCCGACATGACGGCGCTGACGCGCACCGAACACCACACCCATTGCCCATACAAAGGCGACGCGAGCTATTTCTCGATCGCAGCCGGCGGCCGCTCGGCCGAAAACGCGGTGTGGAGCTACGAGACGCCCTTCCCCGCCGTCGCCGAGATCAAGGACTATCTGGCGTTCTATCCGAACCGCGTCGACACGATCGAGGCGAGTTGAAGTGTCAATGCATCCGCGGCGAGCGCAGGAATTTGGCGCGGTCGGAGGAATTGACGCGCACGTCGAAGGTCACGCCCTCACGATACAACGTCATCGGCACCTCGACGCCGGCGGTCCCGAGTGACCAGACCTTGCGATACAGATCGCCCAGGCTCGACACATTGTCGCCGTCGACCGCCAGGATGACGTCGCCGGTTTTCAATTCGGCGCGGGCCGCCGGCCCCTTCGGCGCGATGCCGACGATCACCACCTTGTCCTCGATCTCGGTCGAGTAGATGCCGAGCCACGGGCGCACCGGCTTGTCGACGCGGCCGAAGCGGCGCAGATCGTTGAGGATCGGCTTCAACAGGTCGATCGGCACGACCATGTTGAGGTGCTCGTTTCGGCCGTCGCGTTCGCGCTCGAGCTGCAGCGAGCCGACGCCGATCAGTTCGCCCTTGTGCGAGATGAGGCCCGTGCCGCCCCAGTTCGGGTGCGCCGGAAAGGTAAAGATCGCGTCGTCGATCAGGTATTCCCAATAGCCGGCGAATTCTTGCCGCGCGGCGATGTGGCCTGCAAGCGAGCGCGTACGGCCACCGGCGCCGCCGACGACGATCCGCTCGCCCGCCTGCGCTTCACTCGATTTGCCGATCGGCAAAGGCTGGAGATCGACCTTGCCGAGCGCCTGCACGAGCCCGAAGCCGGTCTCGCCGTCGAAGCCGAGCGCATGACCCTCGACCACGCGGCCGTCGCCGACGTGCAGCCACACGGTTTCGGCCTCGGTGATGAGATAGCCGATCGTCAGGATGAGGCCGTCATCGATCAGCACGCCGTTGCCGGCGCGCTCGGTGCCGAGCGTCTCGGCGGTGAAAGCATCGGACGGAATGATGGTGTGCAGCCCGACCACCGCGGACAGGGCGCGCTCGAGGTCGTAGCCGTAATCCTCCGGCCGCGGCTGCACGGCCGCCGGCACTTTCCATTCGGTCACTGAGGCCAATGGCTGTCCTTTCGCCTGCGCGTCGAGGTCGCATCATAATGGTGGCGGCGGCAAGGCGGAAGCCGAGGCGTACCTCCGACGGCTTGTCACCTTGCCCGATCTGGCGCACAGGAGACCCATGTTTCCGCTCTCCGTCCTCGACCTTTCGCCCGTCGCCTCCGGCTCGACCGCCGCGCAGGCGCTGCACAACACCATCGACCTCGCCCGCCTCGCCGACAGCCTCGGCTACACCCGCTACTGGATCGCCGAACACCACAACATGCCGATGATCGCCAGCTCGGCGCCCGAGATCATGATCGGGCAGGTCGCGGCGGCGACGTCGCACATCCGTGTGGGCTCCGGCGGCGTCATGCTGCCCAATCACGCGCCACTGATGGTCGCCGAGCGCTTCAAGGTGCTGGAGGCGCTATTCCCCGGCCGGATCGATCTCGGCCTCGGCCGCGCGCCGGGCACCGACCCGGCAACCTCGTACGCGTTGCGTCGCCGGCAGGGAGTCAGCGAGGAGGACGACTTCCTCGACCGTTTCAACGAATTGATGCTGTTCGAAACGCGCGGCTTCCCGGCCGGTCATCCCTTCGCGAACGTCAAGGCGATGCCCGCGGACGTTCCATTGCCACCGATCTATCTGCTGGGCTCGTCCGACTACTCCGCGCAGCTCGCCGGCCACATCGGCGCGGTCTTCGCGTTTGCGCACCATTTCGCGACCTTCGACGCGGCCGACGCGATGCGGCTTTACCGTGAGAGCTTCAAGCCGTCGCCGTCGCACGTGAAACCCTATGCCATCCTGGCGACCCATGTCGTCTGCGCCGACAGCGACGAGGAGGCCGACCGGCTCGCGCGCACTGTCGACCTCAATTTCGTGCGCCGGGCGAAGGGCGAATACCTGCCGCTCGCCTCGCCCGAGGAGGCAACCGACTACGACTACGCGCCGGTCGACCGCGCCCGCATCGCCTCGAACCGGCAGCGCATGTCGATCGGCTCGCCGGCAACGGTCAAGGCGCGGCTGGCGCCGCTGATCGAGGCAACGCAGGCGCAGGAATTGATGGTCACGACGATGATTCACGACCACGCGGCGCGCAAGCATTCATACGAGCTCCTGGCGGGCATCTTCGCTTGAGGCCGGTCCTCGTGCTAAAAGCAGCCCGCGGACACGGTCGCACGTTTTCATCCCTTCGAATTGAATAATAGGAGGCTCCTTTGGGTCAGAAGCTGACGCTCACCACCTCGGACAATCACAAGCTCGGCGCCTATCGCGCGGATCCCAACGGCCAGCCGAAAGGCGCCATCGTCGTCATCCAGGAGATCTTCGGCGTCAATCATCACATTCGGGCGATGTGCGACCGCTTCGCCGGCATCGGCTACACGGCGATCGCGCCGGCCGTGTTCGACCGCTTCGTCCGCGACTTCGAGTGCGGCTACACGCCGGACGAGATCGCGAATGCGCGCAGCTACCTCGGCAATTTGAACTTCGACAACATGATGAAGGACATCGCCGCGGCGCTCGACAATGTGAAGGGCGCAGGGCCTGCCGGCATCGTCGGCTATTGCATGGGCGGCACGGCCTCGTTCCTCGCCGCGTGCCGCGTGCCGGGCTTCAAAGCCGCGGTTTCCTATTACGGCGGCATGATCGGCAAGTTTGCCGACGAGAAGCCGAAGTGTCCGCTGATGATGCACTTTGGCGAGAAGGACGAAGGCATCCCGATGGCGACCGTCGAGGACATCAAGAAGAAGCAGCCGCAGGCCGAGACCTTCACCTATCCGGACGCGCCGCATGGCTTTGCCTGCGATGAGCGCGCCTCGTTCCGCGCCGAGGCCCGCGACCTCGCCTGGAAGCGCACCACCGACTTCTTCGCCAAGCACCTGAAATAGTCGCGCCGCACGGCGCGCGTGAAAGCCCCGGCCCGCGCCGGGGCTTTTGCATTTCAGCCGGCGACCCTTGCGGTCTTGCGCGCCGGAATGGTCATCGCCGCGACGCCGAGAAGCACGCACAGCATCCCCGCCCAGGCGCTCGGAGGAAGCGCCTCGCCGAGGACGAGCGCGCCGATACCGACTCCGATCGGCACCCGCAGATAGGCCTGCGAGGTCGTGCCGACCGAGCCGAGCGTCTGCACCAGGCGGAAATAGATGACGAAGGCGAGCGCGGTCGAGAACAGCGACAGGCCGATGAGCGCTGCTAGCGACGATGACGACGGCGCCAGGGCCCACGGGCGGTCGAGGACCAGGCTCGCTGGAATGAGTAGTGCCGCGCCGCACAGCATCGAACCCGCCGCCGGCATCATCGGGTCCAGTCCCTTGAAGCTGCGGCCGAAGATCGCCGCACCCGCGTAACAGATGGTCGCCGCGACAATGGCGAGTTGCGCCCACAACTCCCGGCCAAGGCCGTCGAGCGCCTGCGTCCCCACGATAATCGCGGTGCCGACGATTCCGGCGACGACGCCCAAGAGCTTTCGCGCAGTCGCGGGCTCATGCCGGGTGACGGCCGCGGTCAGCAAGAACGTGAAGATCGGCGAAGTCGAGTTCAGGATGGTGGCGAGGCCGGCATCGACGTCGCGCTCGGCCCAGGCGATCAACGTGAATGGCACGACGCTGTTGAGGCAGGCCTGAAACATGAACCGCCGCCATGTCGCGCCGTCGCGCGGCAGCGACAGCCCGCGCGAGCGCAGCACGGCGAGAAGAACCAGCGAGGCGATCAAGGTGCGCGCGGCGATCAGGGTCACCGGCGGGATCGTGGCGACGCCGAGCTTGATGAAAGTATAGGACGCGCCCCAGAGCGTCGCCAAAACGAGCAGGAGCGCGAGTTCGAGGCCGATACTGGATCGTTGGTTGGTCATGGGCGCCGGTCGAGAAAGACGGCGCCTTTGTAGCGGGAAAATGTGCAGGACGCTTCGGCGGCGGCTGAACTATGCCCGCCGCTCGGGCTCGCCTAGAACCAGCGCTCCTTCACTTGGATCGTGTCGCCGGGACGGACCGGATAATTCAGCGGCACGTCGCCCTTGAACGACTGGCCCGGCGCATTGCGCGTGAGCTCGATCTTGCGCTTGTCGGCGCGCGGCGAGAAGCCGCCGGCGATCGCCACCGCCGTCTCCGCCGTCATATTGGCGACGTAAGGATACTGGCCCGGCGTCGTCACCTCGCCGAGGATGAAGAACGGCCGGTAGGTCTCGACCTCGACGCTGACATGCGGCTCGCGCACGTAGCCCTGTTTCAGCCGCTCGGAGATCATCGCCGACAGTTGCGCCGTGGTGAAGCCGCGCGCCGGCACCGAGCCGACCAGCGGCAGGTTCACGTTGCCGTCGGCGCCGACGACGTAGCTGTTGGTGATGCCGTCCTGCCCGAAGACGACGACGCGGAGCTTGTCGCCGGCATCGAGCGTATAGGCCGGCTGCGCCGTCGGCGACGCGTAGGCATAGGCCTGAGCCGGCGCAGCGACGTATGGCGCGCCGGAGGCGCGCGGCGCGGCGTAGCGCGGCTGCACGTATTGCGCCTGCGGCTGGACGTATTGCGGCTGCGCATATTGCGGCTGCGGCGCCGGATAGGCCGGCTGCGCGGCATAAGTCTGGGGCGCGGCGTAGGTCTGCGGCGCGTAGGTCTGCGCGGCGTAAGCCGGCGACGTGCGGTGCGATGAATTGAACAGGCCGCGGCCGGACGCGGCCTTGGCCGGCGGAGCCGGCGGAGCCGACGGCGGCGCGTAGGTCGGCGTGGCGTAGCTCTGCTGCGCAGCGGCGGGCGAGGACGAGAATAGGCCGCGATTATCGACGGCGCGCGGCGCTGCCGCCGGATAGCCGGACTGCGGATAGCCCTGCTGAGCGTACTGTGGCTGCTGATATTGCTGGACGACCGGCACGGGCTGTCCGGTCGCCGGATCGACGACGTAATAGGTCTGCTGCTGATGCATGCAGCCCGCCGTCGCGAGCGCCATCAGCGATGTCAGGAAAAAGGGCACACCCCGCATCAACGCTTCCGGGCCGTTTCAAAAGGAATACGAGCCCGATTAACGCTTTATATGGTTAAGGAAGTGTCACCGGCGGCGGAGGCCTTCACCCTCCCCTGAAGGGGGAGGGTCAGCACTGCTATGCCGTCGCGCCTTGCAGCTTCGCGCCCGTACCGATCGGGCAGGACACGCCCGTGCCGCCGAGGCCGCAATAGCCGAACGGATTCTTCGCCAGGTATTGCTGGTGATAGTCCTCGGCGAAATAGAACGGCGGCGCATCGAGCACTTCGGTGGTGACTGCGCCGTAGCCCTTCTTCTTCAATTCGGCCTGGTACATGGCCTTCGACGCTTCGGCCGCCTTCTTCTGCTCTGGCGTGAACGCGTAGATGCCGGAGCGATACTGCGTGCCGATGTCGTTGCCCTGACGCATGCCCTGCGTCGGGTCGTGGCTTTCCCAGAAGGCCTTCAGAAGCACGTCATAGGAGATCGTCTTCGGATCGTAGACGACCAGCACCACCTCGTTGTGGCCCGTGCGGCCCGAGCAGACCTCCTCGTAGGTCGGATTGGGCGTGACCCCGCCGGCGTAGCCGACCGCGGTGACGTAGACGCCCGCGCCGAGCTCCCAGAACTTGCGCTCCGCGCCCCAGAAGCAGCCGAGCCCGAACATCGCGGTTTCCAGCCCCGCCGGATACGGGCCCTTGAGTGCGTGGGTGTTGACGAAATGGCTCTCGGCGGTCGGGATGGCGGAGCTGCGTCCGGGCAGGGCCTCGGAGGCGCTCGGCATGGACACTTTCTTGAAGCCGAACATGATCTGAAACTCCCCGTGTGTTGCGCCGAATATAGGCGCGCGGAGCGCTTTCCGGAATGCAGGCGGCGATCACGTCTCGTTGGGAACCCGCATCCGCCTCACGGCGCCGCGAGCGGCGCTACGACCGCGCGTAGCCGATCAGCGGCTTCTTGCGGCGGCCGAGCATCAGGAGCACGACACCGAGGCAGGCCAGCAGCGTGAAGGCCGGCGCATTGAGGATCGAGATCATGCCGGGGTCCCAGAGTACGCCGCCGGCATAGGAACTGATGAGCGGCTTCACCTGAGTCAGGCTGTTGGCGTTGATCAGCTCCCAGAGCGTCCGCACGCTGGTGAGGAACACGCGGTTGGCCGCGATCGACCTGGTGCCGTCATAGATGGCCAGGATGAAAGCCCCGGCCAGACAGATCAGCCCGACAAATCGCAACAGAAACCGGATCATCGATACGCTCTTAAGCCCACGCCAGGCCCCCTCCACCGCTTACCCGTTGCGGCGCTGGCATTCAACCGGCGCCACGACAGCCAGCCGTCCTGAACGGGGTCCTGCACCGGGCGCGGGACGGCCCTGCCGTGTTCGCCTTGAGATATACCAGGTGGTTCCGTAGGGTCCGGCCCCTGGCTCGATAGAAGGCCATCGTAGTGGAGTGATCATGCCCAAGCGTTCCGGCCCGCCCCGTCCGACCTTTACCGAGCAGGAAGCCCTGCTGTTCCACTCGACCGGACGGCCCGGCAAGCTGGAGGTGATCGCCACCAAGCCGATGGCCACCCAGCGCGACCTCTCGCTCGCCTATTCGCCGGGCGTCGCCGTGCCGGTGCTGGCCATCGCCGAAGACGAGAGCCGGGCCTACGACTACACCACCAAGGGCAATTTCGTCGCCGTCATCACCAACGGCACCGCCATCCTGGGACTGGGCGATCGCGGCGCGCTCGCCGCCAAGCCGGTGATGGAAGGCAAGGCGGTGCTGTTCAAGCGCTTCGCCGACATCGATTCCATCGATCTCGAGGTCGACTCCAAGGACCCGGACGAGATCATCAATTGCGTGAAGCTGCTCGGCAAAGGCTGGGGCGGCATCAACCTGGAAGACATCAAGGCGCCGGAATGCTTCGTGATCGAGCAGCGGCTGCGGGAGCTGATGGACATACCGGTTTTCCATGACGACCAGCATGGCACCGCCATCATCGCCGCCGCCGGCCTCCTGAACGCGCTCGACATCACCGGCCGCAAGATCGAGGACACCAAGCTCGTCTGCAACGGCGCCGGCGCCGCCGGCATCGCATGCCTCGAGCTGTTGCGGTCGATCGGATTCCGCCCGGAAAACCTGATCCTTTGCGACACCAAGGGCGTCATCTACGAAGGCCGCAAAGACGGCATGAACCAGTGGAAGTCGGCCTACGCAATCAAGACCGACAAACGCACGCTGGAAGATGCGCTCAAGGGCGCCGATGTGTTCTTCGGCCTGTCGGTGAAGGGCGCGGTGACCAAGGACATGGTCAAGTCGATGGCCGACAAGCCGATCATCTTCGCCATGGCCAATCCCGATCCGGAGATCACGGCGGAAGAAGTGGCCGAAGTGCGCGACGACGCCATCATGGCGACCGGCCGCTCTGACTATCCGAACCAGGTCAACAACGTCCTCGGCTTCCCCTTCATCTTCCGCGGCGCGCTCGACGTGCGCGCCAGGACCATCAACATGGAGATGAAGATCGCCGCGGCGCGCGCGCTTGCCGATCTTGCGCGCGAGGACGTGCCGGACGAGGTCGCCGCCGTCTACGGCGCGCGGCCGAAATTCGGCCCCGACTACATCATTCCGGTGCCGTTCGACCCCCGCCTCATCTGGTACGTGCCGCCGGCGGTGGCCAAGGCGGCCATGGACACCGGCGTCGCGCGCAAGCCGATCGTCGACATGGACGCCTACCGCCAGCAGTTGAGCGCGCGCCGCGATCCCGTCTCGGGCACGCTGGTGCAGGTTTATTCGCGGCTCAAACGCTCGCCGAAGCGCGTCGTCTTTGCCGAAGGCGAGGAGCAGCAGGTCATCCGCGCCGCGGCGATGTTCGTGGAGCAGGGACTGGGCACTGCGCTGCTCGTCGGCCGCGAGGAGCGCGTCAAGCTGGCGGCGCAGGAAGCCGGCATCGAGCTCGGCGACGGCATCGAGGTCCACAATGCGCGGCTGTCGACCCGCAACGGCGTCTACACCAACCATCTCTACGAGCGGCTGCAACGCCAGGGCTACCTGCTGCGCGACGTCCAGCGGCTGGTGAACACCGACCGCAACCATTTCGCCGCCTGCATGGTGGCGCTCGGCGACGCCGATGCCATGATCACCGGCGTCACCCGCAACTTCTCAGTTGCACTCGAGGACGTCCGGCGCGTCATCGACCCCAAACCCGGCCACCGCATCATCGGCCTGTCGATGGTCATCGCCCGCGGCCGCACCGTGCTGGTCGCCGACACCGCCGTCACCGAAATGCCGACTGCCGAGGAGCTGGCGGAGATCGCCGTCGAAGCCGCCGGCGTTGCGCGACGGTTCGGCTACGAGCCGCGCGTCGGCATGCTCGCCTTCTCCACCTTCGGCCATCCGCAGGGCGAGCGTTCGGCACGCGTGATCGAGGCGGTGAAGCTGCTCGATCACCGCCGCGTCGATTTCGAGTATGACGGCGACATCGCCGCCGACGTCGCGCTCAATCCGGAGCTGATGACGGCCTATCCGTTCTGTCGCCTGTCGGGCCCCGCCAATGTGCTGGTGATGCCCGCGTTCCACTCGGCCTCGATCTCGACCAAGATGCTGCAGGAGCTCGGCGGCGCCACCGTCATCGGGCCGCTGCTGGTCGGCCTCGACCGGCCGGTACAGATCGTCCAGCTCGGCGCCAAGGACACGCAGATCGTCAACATGGCGGCGCTGGCGGCGTTCAACGTCAGCGGCTAAGACGGACCGCCATCAGAGGTGAATCGAATGACCAAGACCATGTCCGGCGTGATCGCCGCCATCGCCACGCCGATCGAGGAGAGCGGCGCGCCGGATCTCGGCCGCGCCATGAAGCTCGCGCGCTTCCTGCTCGACAATGGCTGCGACGGGCTCAACGTGCTCGGCACCACCGGCGAGGCGACATCGTTTTCTTTGGCGGAACGCAAGGCGGTGATGGACGCCTACAAGTCGAACGGCCTGCCGCTGAACCGGCTGATGGTCGGCACCGGCGCCGCTGCGGTCGGCGACGCGGTGGCGCTGACCAGGCATGCGGCCGAGCTCGGCTTTGCCGGCGCGCTGGTGCTGCCGCCGTTCTATTACAAAGGCGTGCCCGACGACGGACTGGCTGCATATATCGACATCATCGTGCAGGCGACGGCGGCGAAGCCGATTCCGATCTATCTTTATCATTACCCGGCTATGTCCGGCCTGCCCTGGCACGTCGCGCTCATCGATCGCCTTTTGAAATCGCATCCGGCCCGCATCGTGGGTCTGAAGGATTCCTCGGGCGACATGGCCTATGCGCGCTCGGCGGCGGCGGTGAAGCCCGGCTTCGCCGTGTTCCCCTCCACCGAGGCGGCGCTACTGGAGGCGCGCCGCGGCGATTTCGCCGGCTGCATCTCGGCGACCGCCAATCTCAATGCCGATCTCTGCCAGCGCGCCTGGGCGAGCGGCGACACCGCCGCGCTCGAGGCCGCGGTGACGATCCGCAAGCTGTTCGAGGGCAAGCCGCTCGTCTCCGGCGTGAAGGCGCTGCTCGCGCATATCCACGGCGATCCGGCCCTTGCGCGGATGAAGCCGCCGCTCGCCGCCTTCCCCGCCGCCGACCGCGCGGCCGTGGTTGCCGGCTATGACGGCGTCCGCGCCCGCAAGGTGGCCTGAAACCTACGGAACAGGCGGGCGTTGACGGGCGGACGGGGTCTGTCTATAAGCCAGCGCCTTGGCAGCGGGTTGTTTGAAGGCCTGCCGCTTACCCTATTCAGATTACGAGCGCTTTTCGCGCGGACTGTGTCCGCCGCATCGAGCGCCAGCCCGTCGAACGAGAGAACAGATGGCCAATACCAAGTCCGCCCGCAAAGCCACGCGCGTGATCGCGCGCCGGACCGAAGTGAACAAGGCGCGCCGCTCGGTGCTACGCACCTCGATGCGCAAGGTCGAGGAAGCGATCGCCGCGGGCGACAAGGGCGCCGCCGCCGCCGCGCTGAAGGCGGCCGAGCCGGTGATCATGCGGGCGGCACAACGCGGCGTCGTTCACAAGAACAACGCCAGCCGCAAGGTGTCGCGCCTCGCGCATCGGATCGCCAAGCTCGCCAAGTAATACCAGCGCGCGCGGTTCTTTATACGGAACTGCATTCGCGCGTTGCGCCGCTTTCCATATGTGACACACTGAATGCGCCCGCCGGCCTTAGAGCCGAACGCGGGCGTCTTCGTTTCTTGTCGCAAATACGTCTTAGCGGTGTCAGACACCTCTGGGCGTCGAGGTTTCATCGGCGGAACGCGCGCCCCACCTTCTGTCAAGCCTTATTCCATGGGCCTTTTCGCGAAATGCTAGTCGCGAAATCGCGCAGAAAAATCGAAGGCAGACAAACAGGTTATCCGCCACAATTCGAGGGGACCCCAAGATTGCCCGCTACCACGCGCGCGCGCATCGGCGCGGCGCAGAAAATTTCCCGCAGCGGCGATACCTCCACATATTCAATGCGCGTACAAAAAATCATCGGACTCTACAAAGCGTTGCGCTTCGAAGGCGGCGCAGCATAAACGCAACACCGATGCACGTTTCGCGTCACACTCCGATCGCCGGCGTACGAAAACCGTTGATGACGAACTGCCAGCGTGTACATTCGATCTGCGCACGGCAATCGCCGCGCGCGCTCAGAAACAAAGGTTCGGATCTACGCTCATCGGCGGATGAGAGCGGCTGTCTGTTGCCTGGGAACATGTGACGACGCCGAACGATTTCGCTGACGCCCATAACGGTTGCGTCGAATACCAAGACGCCGCACGGCGCGACAGTAGAAGTCGCCGACGTGTCGAATGCCGGAACGGCAAGCGATCAGGAACACGAACCGGACTGCGGGCCACGCGCCCGAAGATTCAGAGGGGGTCGAAATGACGACGACAGGGAGACGAACGGCGGTGGCCGATCTCGCGTGGTACGGTTCTCCGGTTCTGAGCGTTCCGAATCCTGTCTCTTCTGATCGGTCATGTATTTCGATGTCCTCTGCGCCGCAGCGCCTCGACGGCCCGGCAGAACCCGCGTCACGACACGTGGGCTGACACCACTCCCGGCAAGGAAGCGGGTGTCGTAGAGCGGCGGTTCGGGGTCCGGACCTTCTCTTCCCGACATCATCATGTTGGTCGTGTTGCGTCTGGTCCGGCGCGTGAGCGGCTGTCCGCTATTGCCAAGCAACCCCTTCGTTTCAACCTTTTGAGTAGAGCGAAAAACAATGGCGAACGCCGATCAGGATGGCTGGTCCAAGGTCAAAGAGCGGCTCCGTGCCGACGTCGGTGACGACGTCTATTCGAGCTGGTTCGCGCGCATGGACCTCGAGGGCCTCGAAGACAAGACGGTGCGGCTGTCGGTTCCGACCCGGTTTCTGAAGAGCTGGATCCAGTCGCATTACGCCGAGCGCGTGCTCGCCTGCTGGCAGGCGCACGACACCAACGTCGCCCGCATCGAGCTGACCGTTCGCTCGGCCGTCCTGCGCACCAACATTCCGGTCAAGCCACGCGAGACCGCCCCGGTCGTGAACGGTCACGTCGACGGCGGCCGCATGAACGGCCACGCGCGCCCGCTGGTCGCGGCGGACGCCGCCGGCCACGAGGCGCTCGGCGGCTCGCCGCTCGATCCGCGGCTCACCTTCGACAGCTTCGTCGTCGGCCGCTCGAATACGCTGGCGCACGCCGCCGCCAAGCAGGTGGCGAGCGCCAAGCGCACCGATCCGGTGATGTTCAATCCGCTCTACATCCACGCCGGCGTCGGCCTCGGCAAGACGCACCTGTTGCAGGCGATCACCTGGACCGGCAACGCCACCGGCGAGCGCAAGGTGCTCTATCTCACCGCCGAGAAGTTCATGTACGGCTTCGTCTCGGCGATCCGGACGCAGACGGCGATCGCCTTCAAGGAGGCGCTGCGCGGCATCGGCGTGCTGGTGATCGACGACGTCCAGTTCCTGCAGGGCAAGTCGACGCAGGCCGAGTTCTGCCACACGCTCAATGCGCTGATCGACGCGGGCCGGCAGGTAGTGATCGCCTCCGACCGTCCGCCGTCGGACCTGGAGACCTTCGAGGACCGGGTGCGCTCGCGCCTCGGCGGCGGCCTCGTCGTCGAGATGGGCGGGCTCGGCGAGGAACTCCGCTTCGAGATCCTGAAGTCTCGCGTGCTCGCGGCCCGCGCGCATCATCCGACCTTCGACGTGCCGCAGCCGGTCCTCTCGTACATCGCCAAGACCGTCACGCATAACGGCCGCGACCTCGAAGGCGCGCTCAACCGCCTGCTCGCGCACAGCAAGCTTACCGGCCACGCGGTGACCCTGGAGATGGCCGAGCGCGAGGTGCGCGACCTGATCCGGCCGCAGGAACCAAAGCGCGTCAAGATCGAGGACATCCAGCGCATCGTGGCCCGGCAGTACAATGTCAGCCGCTCCGACCTTTTGTCGTCGCGCCGCACCGCCAATGTGGTGCGGCCACGCCAGGTGGCGATGTATCTCGCCAAGACGCTGACGCTGCGCTCGCTGCCGGAGATCGGCCGGCGCTTCGGCGGCCGCGACCACACCACCGTCCTGCACGCGGTGCGCAAGATCGAGGGCCTCGTCGGCAATGATGTGACGCTCGCCGAGGAGATCGAGGGCCTCAAGCGCCAGCTCCAGGAATAAGACCTCGCTCAGGAAGGCTCCGTACGATGCCCGGCCCGCGCCGGGCATCGTCATTTTGGGCGCCGCCGCACCGCAGGGTGGTCGCCGCCGCGAAAGCCTACCTGTGGACGCCCTGGGGATAGGAGCGGGGGGTAACATCCCGCCCTTGCGCAATCGGGCCCGGCTTGTCACCTTTGGCCCCCGGCCCCGCATTCCGCGCCAGGCCGGGCACGGCGACGCCCGGTTCCCGGGAATTTTCACGCCGAAGCGGGTCTTCCATGAAGGTGACTGTCGAACGCGCAGAATTGCTGAAGTCGCTGGGCCACGTGCATCGCGTGGTGGAGCGGCGGAACACGATTCCGATCCTCGCCAACGTCCTGATCAAGGCCGACAAGGGCAATCTCAGCCTGAAAGCCACCGACCTCGATCTCGAGGTCATCGACACGACTGCGGCAGAAGTCTCGGCCGGCGGCGCCACCACCGTGCCGGCACACATGTTCTACGATATCGTCCGCAAGCTGCCGGACGGCTCGCAGATCGTGCTCGAAGGGTCCGGCGAGCGCGCCGTTGTGACGCTGCGCGCCGGCCGCTCGCGCTTCACGCTGCAGACCCTGCCCGAGAGCGACTTCCCCGATCTCGCCGCCGGCGAGATGTCGCATTCGTTCAAGCTGCCGGCCGGCGACTTCAAGCGCCTGCTCGACAAGACCCAGTTCGCGATCTCGACCGAAGAGACCCGCTACTACCTCAACGGCATCTACCTGCACACGGCGGGTTCGGCCAAGGCGGCGACGTTGCGCGCTGTGGCGACCGACGGCCATCGTCTCGCCCAGTGCGAACTGCCGCTGCCGGACGGCGCCGCCGGCATGCCGGGCATCATCATCCCGCGTAAGACCGTCGGCGAGGTGCAGCGGCTGATCGAAACCGGCGAGGGCGAGGTTGGAATCGAGTTCTCCGCCGGAAAGATCCGCTTCACCATCGGCAACGTGGTGCTGACCTCGAAACTGATCGACGGCACCTTCCCCGACTATGGGCGCGTCATCCCGGTCAATAACGACAAGAACCTCGTCGTCGACAAAAAGGACTTCGAGGCCGCGGTCGACCGAGTCTCGACCGTATCGAGCGAGCGCGGCCGTGCCGTGAAGCTGTCGATCGCGCCGGGCAAGCTGACTTTGTCGGTCACCAATCCGGATTCCGGCAGCGCCACCGAAGAGCTCGAGGTCGATTACGACGCCGAGGCGCTCGATATCGGTTTCAACTCGCGCTACCTCCTCGACATCGCCGCGCAGATCGAGGGCGAGGTCGCGATCCTGAAGCTCGCCGACCCCGGCTCGCCGACACTGATTCAGGACAAGGACGCCAAGGGCGCGCTCTACGTCCTGATGCCGATGCGGGTCTGACGGCCTGTCGTCCCGCGGGCGCCATGCACGGCGCCCGTCGTTCACACCCACCGCCGGGAGCGCGTCCATGCAGATCGGTATGATCGGGCTCGGCCGCATGGGCGCCAATCTCGCGCTGCGCCTGATGCGCAACGGCCACGCGGTCGTCGCCTTCGATCAGGACGCCGCGGCGACGCAAGCGCTCGCGCGCGACGGCGCCGTCGCCGGCCGGGACCTCGCCGACCTCGTGAAGCGTCTCGACGCGCCCCGCGCGGTCTGGGTCATGCTGCCCGCGGGCGAAGCGACGGACGCGACGATCACCCGCCTCGGCGAACAGCTGTCGCCCGGCGACACGATCATCGACGGCGGCAACACGTTCTGGCGCGACGATCTGCGCCGCGCCAAGACGCTCAAATCGCGCGGCATCCATCACATCGACGTCGGCACCAGCGGCGGCATCCTCGGCCGCGAACGCGGCTATTGCCTGATGATCGGCGGCGAGGCCGCGCCGGTGGCGCGGCTTGCGCCCATCTTCGCGGCGCTGTCGCCGGGCGGCGGGAAAGCCGCACCGACCGCGCCGCAGGGCTGGCTGCATGTCGGGCCGAACGGCGCCGGGCACTTCGTCAAGATGGTGCACAACGGCATCGAATACGCGCTGATGCAGGCCTACGCGGAGGGCTTCCAGCTTCTCGAGGAGACCGACTCCGACGCGCTGCCGCCGGACGAGCGCTTTGCGCTCGACACCGCCGCCATCGCCGAGGTGTGGCGGCACGGCAGCATCGTCTCCTCGCAGCTTCTCGATGTGATCGCCAAGGCGCTCGACGACGATACGAGTCTCGCCGATTTCTCCGGCGTCGTCGCCGACACCGGCGAAGGCCGCTGGACCGTGCAGACGGCGATCGAGCGGGCCATACCGGCGATGGCGCTGACCACCGCGCTGAACGCGCGCTTCCGCTCACGCAAGCAGCCGAACTATGCCGACAAGCTGATCTCGGCCATGCGCCGCGGCTTCGGTGGGCACACCGAGCCGAAGGGCAAGGCCTGAATGGCGCGGAACACGGCGATCGTCCTGATGGGCGTCTCCGGCGCCGGCAAGAGCACGATCGGCGTGCGGCTGGCGCGGAAGCTCGATCGCGACTTCCTCGAAGGCGATACCTTCCACCCGGCGGCCAATGTCGAGAAGATGAGCCGCGGCGTGCCGCTCGACGACGACGACCGCCGGCCGTGGCTGACAGCCATCGCCGGCGCAATCGACTCCGCGCGGCGAAGCGGCCGCAAGATCGTCGTCACCTGTTCGGCGCTCAAGCGATCATACCGCGCGATCCTCGCCGCCCGGCATGACGATGTCGCGTTCGTCTATCTCAAGGGCAGCCAGGACCTGATCGCGCAACGGCTCGCGGGCCGCGCCGGCCACTTCATGCCGCCCAGGCTGCTCGACAGCCAGTTCGCCGCGCTGGAGGAGCCCGGCGCCGACGAGGGCTCGACCGTGATGACCATCGAGCACACGCCGGACCAGATCGTCGACGCCATTGCCGCGATGTTCGCGGCGGATGCTGGAGGCGTGCGCTCGTGAGCGACGCGATGATCCGCCCGGCGCAGTCGAACGATGCGGCGCGGCTTCGGGCGATCGCGCAAGCGGCTTACGCAAAATATATTCCGCGCATGGGGCGCGAGCCGGCGCCGATGTCGGCTGATTATGCGGCGGCCATCGCGACGGGACATGCGGTGGTCATCGCGCGTGACGAAACGGTCCTCGGCTATCTCGTTGGCGGCGTGGACGGCGATACCTACTTCGTCGACAACGTCGCGGTCGACCCGGCCTGTCAGGGCGAGGGCTTCGGCGAGAAATTGTTGCGGCACGCTATGGCGGAAGCAAAGAGCCTGAGGCTGTCCGCGCTGTCGCTCTACACGAATGCGGCAATGTCGGAAAATCTGGCGCTCTACGCCCATCTCGGCTTTGTCGAGACCCACCGGGTGGTCGAACATGGCTACAATCGTGTCTATATGCGGCTGCCCCTCTGACCAACGAGACCGATGACCGCCGCCTATATCCGCCGCCTGTCGCTGACGAACTTCCGCAGCTATCACGCTGCGCAGGTGACGCTCGACCGCGCCGGGCCGGTCGTGCTGACCGGCGCCAACGGCGCCGGCAAGACCAACCTGATCGAGGCGGTCTCGCTGTTTGCGCCGGGCCGGGGCTTGCGCCGCGCCACCATGGAAGAGCTCGCTTTTGCCGAGGGCGACGGCGGCTGGGCGATCTCGGCCGAGATCGAGGGCATGTTGGGCCTGGGCATGCTCGGCACCGGCATCGATCCGCCGGCGGATGAGGAAAGTTCGCCGACGCGGCGCTATCGCGTCGACCGCGAGCCGGTATCGTCGGCGACCGCGTTCGCCGATCATCTGCGCGTCGTGTGGCTGACGCCGGCCATGGATCCGCTGTTCAACGGGCCCGCTTCCGAGCGCCGCCGCTTTCTCGACCGCCTCGTGCTCGCCGTCGATGCGCAGCATGCAAGCCGCGTCTCCGCCCTCGAGCGCTCCCTGCGTTCGCGCAACCGCCTGCTCGAGGACCAGCGCGGCGATCCCCATTGGCTGGACGCCATCGAGCACGAGACCGCCGAAGTCGCGGTCGCGGTCGCCGCGGCGCGCGCGGAGACGGTGGCGCGGCTGTCCTCTGCACTCGAGCAGGCGCGCGGCGACGCGCCGGAGTTTCCGTTCGCGCGCATCGCGCTCGAAGGCTGGATGGAAGAGCTCCTGCCGTCGCACAGCGCCGTCGAGGTCGAGGACCGCTACCGCGCGCTGCTGAAGGAAAATCGCGGGCGCGACGCCGCCGCCGGACGCACGCTCGAAGGCCCGCATTTGTCGGATCTCACCGTGACGCATGCGGCCAAGAACATGCCGGCCTCGAACTGTTCGACCGGCGAACAGAAGGCGCTCTTGATCCGCCTCGTGCTCGCGCATGCGCGCCTGATCAGGGACATGACCGGGTTTGCGCCGCTTCTGCTGCTCGACGAGGTGGTCGCGCATCTCGATCCGGGCCGCCGCGCCGCGCTTTATGACGCGCTGTCATCATTGGGCGCGCAGGTGTGGATGACCGGCGCGGATCCCGCGGCTTTCGGCGACATCGTGACACGCGCTCAAATCTTCCTGATAAAGCCCGGTGCGGTGGAACCCTCGCAGCCTTGAGCATTTTCGACCCACGCCATGCTCTTTAGGCTCCGCAACACAGGAACCATTGCCGCTCCGTGCCGTTTTTCAAATCTGTGACGAAAACACGCACGGCGCACGACCGAGGAACCGGCACGAGGCATATGATGGGAATGGAAAACGCAACCGAACGCATGCAGCGCGAGCTCGATCGCGCCATGGATACGTTGCGTGCCGATCTCGATCGTGTCGAATTGTTGACGGCTGCGTTGTCGGCGTTCAGCCGCCCGGTTCCCGAGTACGAACCGTCGTTCCGTCACGTGCGGCGTATGAAGCTTGCCACGCACGAGCTCGGCGAGCCGGCTCAGGATTGACCGAAGTTCCGTCTCGCTAGATATCGCCGAGCAGTTCGCGGCGCTGGCGCTCGGACGCTTCCGAGTAGCGGCGGAGCGCATGCGCTTCGCTGAGCAGGCCGATCACCTGCCGGCGCTCGACCGAATCGACGACCGCCAGCGCTTCCGACTCAAAGCGGTCGAAAGCGGAGATCGCTTCCTGCACCGTCATCTGCGGCAGCAGCATGTGATCGGCGTGGTGCAGCAAGGTACGCACATCGTCGCTGGCGGTGGTGTCGGCGGCGTGCGCTTCCGCGACGAGGACCATGCCGGCATAGCGGCCGTCCTCGTCGACCGCGATCACCTGGCTGGTCGAGCCGAGCGGGAACGCGGTGCGGAAATCCGAGATCGTGCCTTCGGCCGGCGTCGTACGGACGTCGGCGCGCATCATCTGCCCGACGGCGAGATCGCGGATCCAGCCGACGTCGGCGGCGCTGCGGATCGTCTCGCCACGCAAATGGAAGCGCCAGGTGGCGAAGGTGTAGCCGAAGAACTCGCGCGTCACTTGCATCGAGATGATGGCGGCGATCAGCACGGCCGTGGTCAGCCAGAGGTCGCCCGTCGTCTCCAGCGCGATGAAAGTCATCGTCAACGGCCCACCGATCACCGACACCGACAGCGCCGACAGGCCGATAATCGCGTAGGCGTCCGGATCGATGTGCACGCCGGGCACGACCGCTGAGAAGGCGGTGGCGAACAGTTGTCCGCCGAGCGCGCCGAGGAGCAACGAGGCGAAGAACAGGCCGCCGCGGAAGCCGGATCCGAGCGATACGATCGAGGCGACGATCTTCAGGACGAAGATCAGCGCGATCATGGCCACCGGCAGCTTGAAGATACCGGTCAGGTGCAATGCGCCATGACCGGAGGACATGACCTGAGGCGTGATGATCGCGAGCAGCCCGACGATCGATCCCCCGATCATCGGCCGCCATTCCGGCGCGACGCCCAGGCGCGCGAAGGCGCGCTCGCAGGCGGCGACGCCGCGCATCACCGTGATGCCTACCATGGAGGCAAGCAGACCGACGCCGGCGGCGATGACGACGTCGTGCACGGCGACATCCGACACGGCGTTCGCTTCGATGCCGAGCGTCAGCGGCGCGAAGGTGCGCGCGGTGAGATAGCCGACCAGCGCGGCAATGCCGACCGGCGCAAGGCTCGAAATCGAGTAGGTGCCGATCACCAGCTCGAAGGCATAGAAGGCGCCGGCGAGCGGCGCGCCGAAGGCGCCGGCGATGGCCGCGGCGGCGCCGCAGCCGACCAGCACCCGCATGTCGCCGCGGCGGAGCCGGAAGGCCTGTCCGATCACCGAGGCAATGCCGGAGGCGAGTTGGGTGTAGCCGGCCTCCAGCCCGACCGAAGCGCCGATGCCGCTCGACCAGACCGTCTGCGCCGCCACGATCAGGCTGCCGCGCAGCGACATGCGCCCGCCGTGCAGTGCGTTGGCCTCGATCGGGTCGACCTCGGTACCGCGCCTGCGGGTGACGTAGGCCGAGACCAGGCCGAAGACGAGCCCGCCGAGGCAGGGCGTCAGGAAGGCGTAGAGCGGATTGATCCAGGCCCGCGCCGAAAGCCGCTCGCCTGGGTCGAGGCCGAAGAACACGAGGTGCATGAGACCCACCGCCTCGCTCATCGCCGCGACCACGAGGCCGGCGGTGAGGCCGATCGCGGCGGCCAGCACGATGATGCTCGATTCCCGCGCGCGGACGATCGCTCGAAGACGGTGCGGAACTTCGAGCGGCCGGCCCTTGAAGCGCATGCGGAGCAAGTCAGAGCGGGCGAGCATGATGCTTCTGCTTAGAGGCCAATCGCGCATGATGTGCAAGCGACACGGATGCATTTCGCCCGTGCGCCATTTCAAATCGCGCGCATTGGTTTACAGCGCCGAAGAGCCTTTCGAGCGGTCGTCCGCGCCGCCGATGACCAGTCGCGGCGGGGTCGAAAAGGCGTCCGGAAGCGCTTTTCCGGGGGTCCAAAAAGACGCCTCGATACGGCTCTGAAAACCTTGAAAAATCCTCGTATCATCAACATATTAGCTTCGGCGACTTTGCTCTGTACGCGCACCCCAAATCGTGTCACACAAATTCGCTTAGCCGACTCGTTTTTCCGACTTTCCGAGAGCTTCCGCCCTATGGCTGAACCGGCCCGCAATCTGCAATCCGAATCCGACTATGGCGCCGAGTCGATCAAGGTCCTCAAGGGCCTCGATGCCGTGCGCAAGCGCCCGGGCATGTACATCGGCGACACCGATGACGGCTCCGGCCTGCACCACATGGTCTACGAGGCGGTCGACAATGCCATCGACGAGGCGCTCGCCGGCCACGCCAGCGAAGTGAGCGTGACGCTCAATCCGGACGGCTCCTGCACGGTGTATGACAACGGCCGCGGTATCCCGACCGACATCCACAAGGGCGAGGGCGTGTCGGCCGCAGAAGTCATCATGACGCAGCTCCACGCCGGCGGAAAATTCGACCAGAACTCCTACAAGGTCTCCGGCGGCCTGCACGGCGTCGGCGTCTCCGTCGTCAACGCACTGTCGACCTGGCTCAAGTTGCGGATTTGGCGCGACGGCAAGGAACATTTCATCGAATTTCGCGACGGCGTCACGGTTGCGCCGCTGAAGGAAGTCGGCCCCTCGAATGGCAAGCGTGGCACGGAAGTGACCTTCCTGCCTTCGCCCGCGACCTTCACCATGGTCGAGTTCGATTTCGCCACGCTCGAGCACCGGCTGCGCGAGCTCGCCTTCCTGAACTCGGGCGTGCGCATCGTGTTGTCCGACAACCGTCACGCGGTCGAGAAGCGCGAGGAGATGCGCTACGAAGGCGGCGTCGAGGCCTTCGTCAAATATCTCGATCGCAGCAAGACCGCGCTGATCCCGCAACCGATCATGCTGAAAGCGGAGCGCGACGGCATCACCGTCGAGTGCGCGATGTGGTGGAATGACGGCTACCACGAGAGCGTGCTCTGCTTCACCAACAACATTCCGCAGCGCGACGGCGGCACTCATCTGGCCGGATTCCGAGGCGCGCTGACGCGGCAGATCACGCAATACGCCGAGAAGCAGGGCTCCTCGAAGAAGGAGAAGGTGGCGCTGACCGGCGACGACTGCCGCGAGGGGCTGACGGCGGTTCTGTCGGTGAAGGTGCCGGACCCGAAATTCTCGTCGCAGACCAAGGACAAGCTGGTCTCCTCGGAAGTGCGCCCGGTGGTCGAGAACGTCGTCAACCAGACGCTCTCGGACTGGTTCGAAATCCACCCATCGGAAGCGCGCGTCATCGTCGGCAAGGTGGTCGAGGCCGCGGCTGCCCGCGAAGCGGCGCGCAAGGCGCGCGAATTGACGCGCCGCAAGGGCGCGCTCGACGTCTCCTCGCTACCGGGCAAGCTCGCCGACTGCCAGGAGCGCGATCCGGCCAAGTCAGAACTGTTCATCGTCGAGGGCGACTCGGCCGGCGGCTCCGCCAAACAGGGCCGCAACCGCGAATTCCAGGCGGTGCTGCCGTTGCGCGGCAAGATTTTGAACGTCGAGCGCGCGCGCTTCGACAAGATGCTGTCCAGCCAGGAGATCGGCACGCTGATCACCGCGCTCGGCACCGGCATCGGCCGCGACGAGTTCAACCCGGACAAGCTGCGCTATCACAAGATCATCATCATGACGGACGCGGACGTGGACGGCTCCCATATCCGCACGCTGCTCCTGACCTTCTTCTTCCGGCAGATGGAAGAATTGATCAAACGCGGCCACATCTACATTGCCCAGCCGCCGCTGTATAAGGTCAACCGCGGCAAGTCCGAGCAGTATCTCAAGGACGAGCGCGCGCTCGAGGACTATCTCATCGCCACCGGGCTCGAGGACGCGGTGCTGCGGCTCGCCTCCGGCGAGGAGCGCGCCGGCGCCGACCTGCGCACGCTCGTCGAGAGCGCCCGCGCCATCCGCAACATCCTGTTCGGTCTGCACAGCCGCTATAACCGAAAGGTCATCGAGCAGGCCGCGATCGCGGGCGTGCTCAACACCGACGTCACGCAAAATCCGGACACCGGCGCCGCCGCGGCGGCCTACATCGCCAAGCGGCTCGACGCGCTGGAAGACGAGACCGAGCGCGGCTGGCAGGGCCGCTACGACGAGGAGGGCTTCCATTTCGAGCGCACCGTGCGCGGCGTCAAGGAAGCCGCCATCATCGACCAGGCGCTGCTCGGTTCGGCGGATGCGCGCAAGCTCGACGGCTATCGGGAGGTGCTCCAGGCGACCTTCCCGCGGCCGCGGCCCCCGGCGATGCTGCGCCGGCGCGACGACGAGATGGCGATTCACGGCCCCGTCGGCCTGTTCGAGGCGTTGACCGCCACCGGCCGCAAGGGCATCGCCATGCAGCGCTACAAAGGGTTGGGCGAAATGAACCCGGAGCAGCTGTGGGAAACGACGCTCGACGTCAACGCGCGCTCGCTGCTGCAGGTTCGGGTGAAGGAAATAGACGAAGCGGAGAACCTGTTCGCCGAGCTAATGGGGGATGAGGTCGAACCGCGCCGTCTGTTCATCCAGAACAACGCCCTGTCGGCGAGCGTGGACGTGTAGGGTTCCGGCGGCGGCGGGACATCCGCGTCGCCGCTACACGTCCGCAAAGCGGGCTATGCTGGGCGCCCCGTGATTCGTCCGAGCCCATGACCGCCGCCAGCCTCGCCGCCGATCTCAATCCCGACCAGCGCCGCGCCGTCGAGCACGGCGCCGGTGAAGGCCATCCGCCGCTGCTGATCATCGCCGGCGCTGGATCCGGCAAGACCAACACGCTGGCGCACCGCGTCGCGCATCTGATCGCGCAGGGCGCCGATCCCCGCCGCATCCTGCTGCTCACGTTCTCGCGACGGGCGGCGCTCGAGATGCGCCGGCGCGTCGAGCGCACCGGCGCCGCGGTCCTCGGGCCGCAGGCGCGCGCCATGGCCGAGTCGCTGACCTGGGCCGGCACCTTCCACGCCGTCGGCGCGCGGCTTCTGCGCGAATACGCGCCACAGATCGGCTTCGAGTCGAACTTCTCGATCCACGACCGCGAGGATTCCGCGGACCTCATGAACCTGGTGCGGCACGAGCTCGGCTTCTCGAAGCTCGAGAAGCGGTTTCCGCTCAAGGGAACCTGCCTCGCCATCTATTCGCGCGTCGTGAATGCGGAAGCCGAGCTCGCCGACATCCTCAATTTCTACTTCCCGTGGTGCGCCGAATGGCACGAGGAGCTGCGCCAGCTCTTCGCCGCCTATGTCGAGGCCAAGCAGCGGCAGAACGTGCTCGACTACGACGACCTGCTCTTGTGTTGGGCGATGATGATGGCCGAGCGCGCCATCGCCGATCACGTCGGCGAGCGCTTCGACCATGTGCTGGTCGACGAATATCAGGACACAAACCGCCTTCAAGCGCGCATCCTGCTCGGACTGAAGCCCGACGGCCGCGGCCTCACCGTGGTCGGCGACGACGCGCAGTCGATCTATTCCTTCCGCGCCGCGACCGTGCGCAACATCCTCGATTTCCCCGCGCATTTCCGGCCGAAGGCGATGGTCGTCACGCTCGAGCAGAACTACCGGTCGACGCAACCGATCCTCGCCGCTTCGAATGCGGTGATCGGGCTCGCCGCCGAGCGCTACTCGAAGAACCTGTGGTCGCACCGCGAATCGGGCGACAAGCCGCGCATCGTCAATGTCGCCGACGATATGAGCCAGGCCGGCTACATCGTCGACAGTATCCTGGAGAACCGCGAGGCCGGGATCGCACTGAAGGCGCAGGCGGTGCTGTTCCGCACGTCGAGCCATTCGGGCGCGCTCGAGATCGAGCTCACGCGGCGCAACATCCCCTTCGTCAAATTCGGCGGCTTGAAGTTCCTCGAAGCCGCGCACGTCAAGGACGTGCTCGCGTTTCTGCACTGGGCGCAGAACCCGCGCGACCGCGTCGCCGGCTTCCGCGTGCTGCAGCTCATGCCCGGCGTCGGCCCGGCGACCGCCGCGCGCGTGCTCGATCATCTCGCGACGGGCGAACTGCGCGATTTCAACGCGCCGGCTGCCGCCGCGGAAGCGTGGGCCGACTTCGCCGACACGGTCGAAAGCGTGCGCCGCGGCGAGGCGAGTTGGCCGGCCGAGCTGGAGACGATCTGCCGCTGGTACGCGCCGCATCTTGCGCGCGCATATGACGACGCGGTGCTCCGCGAGTCCGACCTCGCGCAGCTGACGCAGATCGCCGCGAGCTACCAGAGCCGTGAGCGCTTCCTCACCGAGATGAAGCTCGACCCGCCGGACGCGACGAGCGACGAGGCGGGCCCGCCGCTGCTCGACGAGGACTATCTCATCCTCTCGACGATCCACTCCGCCAAGGGCCAGGAATGGAAGGCGGTGTTCCTGCTCAACACCGTCGATGGCTGCATCCCGTCCGACCTGTCGGTGCGCACCGCGCCGGAGATCGAGGAGGAGCGCAGGCTGCTGTACGTCGCGATGACGCGCGCCAAGGACCAATTGCACCTGATGGTGCCGCAGCGCTTCTTCGTGCACCAGCAACGTGGGCACGGCGACCGCCACGTCTACGCGCAGCGCACGCGGTTCATCCCGCCGGCGTTGCTGAAGCTGTTCGATGTCGGCAGTTGGCCGGCGGCGGCCGCCGACAAGGGCGCGGCGAGGCCCGCGGCCGGCTCGGCCGACCTGCGCGGCAAGATGCGCCGCATGTGGGGCTGATGGCTGCCCTCCCCAGCTTCGTCAACGGCGCGCTGCGGGCGAAGCTTGAGAACGTCTCGCGCACCGACCTGAAGGCGCGCGCGCAGCGCATCTCCGACAGCTACCGCAGCGGCGGCACCAGCGGCGTGATCGGTTCCGATCTCGACGCGCTCGCCTACGCCGTCGTGCGCATGCCGGCGACCTACGCCGCGGTGCGCGCGGCGCTGGCGCAAGCGATCGAAGTGGTCTCAGATTTCGCGCCGCGGACGCTGCTCGATATCGGCGCCGGGCCCGGCACCGCCACCTGGGCCGCCTGCGACGCGTGGCCCTCGCTCGAACGCGCAACGCTCGTCGACGACAACTTGCATCTGCTGGCGCTCGCGCAGGTGACGCAGGCGCCATTGGAGGTGACGGCGCAGCGCAGCGCCATCGCGGCCGCGCTCACAGACGCGCCGAGCGCCGACGTGGTGATGGCGAGCTACGTGCTGACCGAACTGCCGGACGCGTCTTTGCGCGCCACCCTCGACCGTCTCTGGGACAATGCAGTGCACCTGCTGATCATCGTCGAGCCCGGCACGCCGGACGGCTTCAGGCGCATCCTCGCCTGCCGCGAGGCGCTGATCGCCCGCGGCGCACAGATCATCGCGCCCTGCTCGCACGAAGACCGGTGCCCGCTCGCCGGGGCGGAGCGCTGGTGCCACTTCAAGGCGCGGCTGCCGCGCAGCCGCGACCACATCCTCGCCAAGGACGCCAACGTCCCCTTCGAGGACGAGAAGTTCTCCTACCTCGTCGCCGGCAAGGGCTTCACGGCGCTTGCGCGCGGCGCGCGCGTCCTGGCGACGCCGAAGGTCGACAAGATCGCCGTGACGCTCACGTTGTGCACGCCGGACGTGCCCGAGCAGCGCCGCGTCGCGCGGGGCGACAAGGAGGCCTACCGCGCGGCGAAGCGGCTCGATTGGGGCGATGCGGTCATCGAAAACAGATCGCGAACGAGTTGATTAAAATTTTAAGCAACCCTGGCGCGTGCTTCTACGCTGAGGCGGCGGCGCGCGCCGCCGTCGTGACAAGAGACTGATATCGCTAGAGAAAACGGCGCCCCAGCGTCCGCTAAGACACGACCTTCTTGCCGATCCAGAGGCCGATCACCAGCGCGCCCAGGAACAAAACGAGGAAGATACCGAAGAGCCAATGCGCGATCGTGGCCGACGCCGCTTCGACGTCGGTGAAGCCGAAGAGGCCGGCGATGATCGCGATGATCAGGAAGATGAAAGCCCATTTCAGCATGGCAGGAGTTCCCTCGGTCCGCTGAAGAACGAGCAACCCCGCCGCCGGGTTCCCTCACCGCTTCAGCAACGGCACCACGCCTTCGGCCGACTTGGCGCGCGGATCGCGCGGGCCCCAGCGGCCGGCTTCGACCAGCGCCAGGAATTCGCCGACGACGCGGTTGAACAGGTCCGGCTCCTCGAGATTCACGACGTGGCCGGTCTTCGGAAACATCACCAGCCCCGAGGCGGCGAGCGTCTGCTTCAGGAACAGGCCGGGCTCGATGCAGCGGTCGTCCTCATCGCCGACGACGATCAGCGCCGGCGTCGTCAGCTTGCGGATCGCATCCTCGAAGTCATAGACCGACGGTCGCCCGCCCTGGAAACCGCGCGACATATGCGCCGAGCCGGTGGCGTCGTGCTCGGCGAGGCGCGCAACGAATTCAGCGTAGCCGCGCGGATCCTTGACCTGGAACGGGATGCGGCTCGGGCTGGCGCCGTAGGTGCGCGCGATCTCGGCCGAGCCCTTTTGCGCGAAGGTATCGCCGATCGCGCGCGAATGCTTCCGGAAGTTCTCCGTATACCAGCGCTCGCTGCCGGAGCCGGCGCCGGCGAGCACCATCGAGCGCACGCGCCCCGGATGATTGAGCGCGACCTGCAGCGCAGTATAGCCGCCCATCGACAGGCCGATCAGATGCGCCCTGTCGATCTTGAGATGATCGAGCACGGCCACGGCATCGCGCATCACGTGCTCGTAGCTGTAGGCGCTGGCGTCTACCGGCACGTCAGACGGCGTGTAGCCGCGCGCGGAATAGGTGATGCAGCGATAGCGCTTGCCGAATTCGCGCAGCTGCGGCTCCCAGCCGCGCCAGTCGGACGCGAATTCGTGGATGAACAGGATCGGCGTGCCCTGCCCGACCTCTTCGTAATAGAGCTTCACCTTATCGGGCGTGGTCACGTAGGGCATTTCGAACTTCCTTATTTTCCGCTTGCTCCGTTCGTTCCCGCGCAAGCGGGAACGAACGGAATCCCTAGAACAGGTCGAGATACTCTTTCTGCTCCCACGGCGTCACGTCGGGCGTATCGGGCGCTTCCTTGGTGAAGCGGGCTAGCTCCGCTTCCTTGATGTGCGCATAATAATCGACGAAGCCGCCACCGAGACCGGCGCGGAAACAGTCGTCGGCGCGCAGCGCCGCGGTCGCCTCGCCGAGCGATTTCGGCAGCAGCGGCGCGTCGGTCTCGTAGGGCGTGTCGGCGGACGGACCCGGCTCCAGCTTGCGCGCGAGGCCATCGAGCCCGGCATAAATTTGGGAGGCCATGTAGAGATACGGGTTCGCCGCCGGTTCGCCGACGCGGTTTTCCAGATGCGTCGCGGCGTCGCCCGGCTGTCCAAGCAGACGCAGCATGACGCCGCGATTGTCGCGGCCCCAGATGGCGCGGTCCGGCGCCAGCGAATAGGCACGATAGCGCTTGTAGCCGTTGACCGTCGGCGTGGTGAACGCCGCGGCGGCGCGCGCATGCGCGAGCAGGCCGCCGAGGAAATGAAGGCCCACAGCCGACAGCCCGTCGGCGGCGACGAAGGCGTTGCGCTTCGTCTTACGGTTGACCAGCGACTGATGCAGATGCCAGCCGCTCGACATCACGTGCGGCAGCGCCGGCCGGCACATGAAGCTCGCGAGCATGCCGTTGCGGCGCGCGATCTGCTTCACCGCGGAGCGGAACAGGATCATCGTGTCGGCCGCGGCAAGCCCGACCTGCGGCCGGAAGGTGAACTCGCACTGGCTCGGCCCGAGCTCGATCTCGACCGAGCGCAGCGGGAGATCGAGCGCGACGACGCCACGGCGCAGCGGCGCGATCGCCTGATCGAGCAGGTCGAAGCGCGTCTCGGTGAGATATTGATAGCCCTGCGTGAGCAGGCTCACCTCCGGCGCTTCCGGCGGCCAGGTGGCGTCGGCGGGCGCGAGCCGCGGGTTCTCCAGCTTGAACAGATGGAATTCGACCTCGAGCCCGGCGAGATAGTCGTAGCCCGCGTCGCCGAGTTTTTTGAGCGCGTCGCGATAGAGCGCGCGCGTCGAGAACGGCACCGGCTTGCCGTTGGTGAAATAGACGTCGCACAGCACCCAGCCGGTCTTCTCGGCCCATGGCAGGACGCGGAACGTGCCGGGATCGGCGACCATCATGAAGTCGGCGCCGCCCTGCATCTCCGACATGTCGAAGCCGCCGCCGGCGGAAAACACCGGAAACACGCTCTTGTGCGCAGTGTCCTTGGCGAGCAGCGTCGTCGTCATGCCGACGCCGGAACGCAGCGCGCCGATCGCGTCGGCGGCGAGCAGCGTCTTGCCGCGCAGGACGCCGTGCTGGTCGGCGAACGAGAAGCGCACCAGTTCGAGCTTGTTCGCCTTGATCGCACGCACGACTTCGCGCGCCAGCCGCGCCTGATCGGCCGACCACAGGCCGTGGCGATCGACGAAGACGGCTGAGGTCTTGGCGGGCTTAAGCGAGGGCATTCAACACCGTCAGGCGATCCAGCTCGCGCCCTGCCGCTTGTCGGCTTCCGAGCGCTCCCGGTAGCCCTGCAAGTCCGCGGTCGGGCCTATGCCGTCGACCGCCAAGGGGCCGGTGATGGCGGCCGCCTGCGCCTCGTCGAGCACCATGATCGGCTTTTCGCCCTTGCTCGCCTCGTCGATCGCCTGCCGCAGCAACTTGCGATAGGCGACGATCGCCTTGTCCGATGTGCCGAGATGCTCCTGCGTGCGGTCCTGGATCTCGCCCATCGACTCGCACGCCCACTGGTCGTGCACGTTGATGTCGGGGCCCATGCCCGTGAACGTGTCGTGCTCCTGCTCGTGCGGATCGAAACCGTAATCATTACTCTTGTTTCGGTTCGGCACGTAGTCCGGCAGCGAATAAAGCTGGAGCCGTTGCCGGCGCATTTCCTCCTTGTCGACCGCCTGCCCGAACGAGGTGAAGATCGCGTACCAGTAGTGCTTCGTGTCGTCGACCGGCACGTGCCACTGCGTGATCGTCATCTCGCGGCTCATCGGAATGACGAAGGCGTTCGGGAACATCAGGTTGGTGACGCGCACATGCGTGCTCGTGTCGCTGATGGCGCGCAGCGTGACGAGACGGAAGCCGTAAGGCGTCGGCTCGACCTCGATGCGCGGCCGCGTGAACTCGCGCATGATGCGCGACATCGGCATGTCGCTGTCGCGCGTGACGTCGCGGAACACCTTGCCGTAGCTCTTCGTCGGATCGTCGTCGTGGAAGAAGCGGTGCAGGAACGACGTGTGCACCGGATCGATGCCGACCTCGAGGGATTGCAGCCAGTTGCAGTCGATCAGGCCCTTGAACGCGAAGGTATGGCTGTCGGGCGCGACGAAGCAGTCGAAGGCCGGCAGCGCCGGCGGCGCGCCAGGGCCCATATAGGCGAACAGGATGCCGCTCTTCTCGACCACCGGATAGGACTTCTGCTGGATGTTGGCGCAGAGGTTGCTGTCTTGCGGCTCGGCCGGCGTCTCCAGGCACTTGCCGTTCACGTCGAACAGCCAGCCATGGAACGGGCAGCGCAGGCCGCCATCCTCGAGCCGCCCGTAGGCGAGATCGGTGCCGCGATGCGGGCAATGACGGCCGACGAGGCCGTAGCGGCCGTGCTCGTCCCTGAAGACCACCAGGTTCTCGCCGAACAGGCGGATCGGCTTGATCGGGCGGTTGCCCTGCAACTCCTCGACCAAAGCCGCCGGCTGCCAGTAGCGGCGCATCAGGTCGCCGGCGGGCGTCCCGGCGCTCGTGCGCGTGATGAGATCGTTCTGCTCCTGGCTCAGCATGGCGGCTCCGAGGCTTTCCTGGGCGTGCGAAAGTCGGGCACCAGACTAATTCGCAATCCAGCCGCCGTCGAATGCCCGCGCAAACGAAAACGGCCGGCTCAAAGGCCGGCCGTCTTGCGACAAAACGATAGACTGGATCAGCCCGCCAGTCGCGCGGCCCAGCCGGTGTCGATGCGACGACGCCAGGCGGTCTGGCGCAGGCCGAGCAGGCGCTGCGCGGTCGTGCGCGCCTCGGCGCGGGTCGAGGCCGCGCAGGTCCGGTATTCGAGATCGGAGACGCGCGACACCAGCGGCTGCTTGCGGAAGAGCCGGGAGAAGGCGCCGACGCCGCCGTTGAGCTTGAGCTCGGTCAGCGCGCTGGCGACGTTTTTCGCAGGACCGAAGGCGACCACGCGCCCGGTCATCGTATGGCGCACTTCGTACACGCCCGGGCCGATCGGGGCCTCAACGGTGCCGCCGCTCTGCGCATCGGGGAAACGCTTCCAGCCGCTCCAGGTCTGCATACTAGTCTCTCGTGCTCTCGTGTTCAGGCCATGCACAAACGCGACAGGCCCTTATTCGTTCCGAACGGTCAATGGGCGGTGCGGATAATCAGCCATGCGACGCCGCGCAGCTTTGATGTGGCGCAAAACCTAGCCTTGCTCTTTGTCAGGTGCTAGCGGCGGCGCGCTATCGATTCGATTGTCGGCCGCTATCAGTGGCCCGGCAGGACCAGCACTTTCGGCTTGGCCGGCAGGGTGCCTTTGGACACCACCATCGTCGGCACCTCGTTGAAGGCGACGTCCCATTCCTGGCGGGCACGGCTGAGGAAGCGTTCCAACGTATAGCTGCTGAAATAGTGCATCGGGATCATCAGCGGCGCCTTGAGCGACTTCAGCACGTCCATCATGCCCTCGAGATCGAGCGTGTAATTGCCGTCGACCGGCACGAAGACGACGTCGATCTTGCCGATCTCGTTCAACTGCTGCTGCGTCAGCGTGTGATGCAGATGGCCGAGATGGGCGATGCACAGGTTCGCCGCCTCGAAGATGAAGATGGAATTGCCGTGCCGTTCGGTGCCGCCGTCATAGGTGCGGATGTTGGTCGGCACGTTGCGAACGCGCACGTCCTTGTAGGTCATGTCGATGCGCGCCGGTTTCTCGTCCTCGGCCCAGCCGTGCAGCACATATTTGATGGCGGCGTCCGGGTGCATCGTGAAGTGCGACGAATGCGCGTGGTTCATCGTCACGATGTCGGGCGGCGTTGGCGGCCTGACCCAGTCGTTGTAGTCGGTCGCGATGCGCACGCCGTCCGGCGTCTCGATGACGAAAGTGGCGTGGCCGACGTAGGTGAAGCGCAGCTCATCGCGCGCGAGCGCGGCAAGGCGCAGGGCCGCGGGCTGGAAGACGGGCGAACGCCCGGCGATCAGGCCGGGGCAACTCACTTCCGTCATTTCGGGTTTGGCCGGCGCTGGCGCGGCGCCTTGCGAGACGGCCTGCGTCGCCATGGTAGCGAACGCGAGCGCCGCAAAAACCGACTTCACCGCAATGCCGCGCATGAGATCACCCCGCACATCACCGGCGGGACGAATCTGGCACGCCTTGCGGCCGCCGCGCCACACCCCTCACGCGGAGTTGCGCGG
>Ga0265342_10000677_pt1 | contig 35579 bp, 45 predicted proteins | sample 4CB327metaG_FD_203125 | JGI IMG/M metagenome (GOLD analysis project Ga0265342, IMG submission 203125) | Rhizosphere microbial communities from Carex aquatilis grown in University of Washington, Seatle, WA, United States - 4-CB3-27 metaG | ecosystem: Host-associated > Plants > Roots >... | reverse complement strand
ACCGCCTTGAAGACGGCGAACTCGGGCTACCTGACGCGCCGTCTTGTCGACGTCGCGCAGGATTGCATCATCACCGAGTACGACTGCGGCACCGAAAGGGGCATCAACGTGCGGGCGATCATCGACGCCGGCACCGTGGTGGCCTCGCTCGCCACCCGCATTCTCGGCCGCACCACCGCCGAGGACGTCAAGGATCCGTCTTCGAGCAACATCCTCATCAAGAAGGGGACGCTGCTGCAGGAGCCGGAGGTCGACGTCATCGTCAAGGGCGGCGTGCAGGAGCTCAAGATCCGCTCCGTGCTGACCTGCGAGACCAAGACCGGCGTCTGCGGCGCCTGCTACGGGCGCGATCTCGCCCGCGGCACGCCCGTGAACATGGGCGAGGCGGTCGGCGTCATCGCCGCGCAGTCGATCGGCGAGCCGGGCACCCAGCTCACCATGCGCACGTTCCACATCGGCGGCGCTGCCCAGATCTCGGAGCAGTCGTTCATCGAGTCGAACTTCGACGGCAAGATCGTCTTCCGTGCGCCCAACATCGCCAAGAATTCCGATGGCGAGGTGGTGGCGATGGTGCGCAACATGGTCGTCGCGGTCGTCGACCCCGACGGCACCGAACGTGCACATCACCGCATCCCCTACGGCGCGCGCCTGCGCGTCGAGGATGGCCAGATGATCAAGCGCGGCCAGCGTATCGCCGAGTGGGATCCCTACACGCGGCCGATCCTGACCGAGGTCGAGGGCGAGATCGAGTTCGAGGACATGGTCGACGGTCTCTCCATGTCGGAACAGCTCGACGAGTCGACCGGCATCGCCAAGCGCGTGGTCATCGACTGGCGCACGGGTTCGTCCCGCAACCAGCAGGACCTGCGTCCGGCGATCGTGATCAAGTCCGGCGGCAAGCTCCTCAAGCTCGCCCGCGGCGGCGACGCGCGCTATCAGCTCGCGGTCGACGCGATCATCTCGGTCGATCCGGGCGGCCACGTGAAGGCTGGCGACGTGATTGCGCGTATCCCGACCGAAAGCGCCAAGACGCGCGACATCACCGGCGGTCTGCCGCGGGTGGCGGAGCTGTTCGAGGCGCGGCGGCCGAAGGAGGCGGCGGTCATCGCCGAGATCGGCGGCACGGTGCGGTTCGGCAAGGACTACAAGAACAAGCGCCGTCTCACGATCGAGCCGGCGGACAAGAGCGACGAGGCGCGCGAGTACCTGATCCCGAAGGGCAAGCACATCCACCTTCAGGACGGCGACATCATCGAGAAGGGCGACTACATCGTCGAGGGCAATCCCGCCCCGCACGACATCCTCGCCATTCGCGGCGTCGAGGAACTCGCGGCCTATCTGGTGAACGAGATCCAGGAGGTCTACCGGCTGCAAGGCGTCATGATCAACGACAAGCACATCGAGGTGATCGTTCGCCAGATGCTGCAAAAGGTCGAGATCGACGACGCCGGCGAGACCGAACTGTTGCAGGGCGAGCAGGTCGACCGCAGCGAGATGGACGAGATCAACGTCCGCGCGGTGGAGGAGGGCAAGAAGCCTGCCTCCGGTCATCCGGTGCTGCTCGGCATCACCAAGGCCTCGCTGCAGACCCGGTCGTTCATCTCGGCCGCCTCGTTCCAGGAGACCACGCGCGTCCTCACCGAAGCCGCAGTCCACGGCAAGGCCGACACGCTGCAGGGCCTCAAGGAGAACGTCATCGTCGGCCGCCTGATTCCGGCGGGCACCGGCGCCATGATGGGCCAGTTGCGCGAGATCGCGACCAAGCGCGACGCCCTCATCCTCGAGGAGCGGGAGAGGGAAGCGGCCGCCAAGGCCGCCCAGACCCCGACCGAAGCGCCGGCTCTGCCTGCGGCCGAGTAGGCCAAAGGCCCACGAAACGCGAAAAGGCCGCTCTTCGGGGCGGCCTTTTTACTCTCTAGGACAAAATCGGCGGCGAGGGCCGAGAAGCGCAGGCATGTGGCCCATGAAAGCCCGGTTTTTCAGCCGTTTGCGCTTGACTTGCCCGAGTCGCGCCGATACATACGCCACACTTTACGGCAGGCGGTGAGCTTCGCTTGTTCGGAACGGCCCGCCCGACAAGGCTTTGAGAAGTCTAGCTTTTCTCGAAACCAAAATCGGCGCAACGCCTCGACCAATGAAGCTCAGACGCTGCCGCTGACAGCCACTGTCAGGTTTCGAGTGAGGGCATAAGGCGCGGACGGGATGGTCCGGGCCTTCAAGCCGTCCGAACGGGAGAGCGCCCGCCGCCTAGCGACGCGGATGGCGCGTTTCCGTTTTGCGCGTGGAAGCGCGATCCGCCGGCAAGCGGACGCGCCCCTCGCGCCAAAGATCGCGCGACGCCGAGCATGACACGGCGCCGTCGCAAAGAAAGATGCCGGGCGGCAGCCGCCCACAAGTTTCCGGCTCGACGAGCCAACCGAGGTAGCGAAGGCCAATGCCAACGATCAACCAGCTGATTGCCAAGCCGCGGCACCCGCTGAAGGCGCGCAACAAGGTTCCGGCCCTGCAGGCGTCGCCGCAGAAGCGTGGTGTCTGCACCCGCGTCTACACGACGACCCCGAAGAAGCCGAACTCGGCGCTGCGCAAGGTTGCCAAGGTGCGCCTGACCAACGGCTTCGAGGTGATCGGCTACATCCCGGGCGAGGGCCATAACCTCCAGGAGCACTCGGTGGTGATGATCCGCGGCGGCCGCGTGAAGGACCTGCCGGGCGTCCGCTACCACATTCTGCGCGGCGTGCTCGACACGCAGGGCGTGAAGAACCGCAAGCAGCGCCGTTCGAAGTACGGCGCGAAGCGTCCCAAGTAATCGAGGATTGGCGTCATGTCCCGTCGTCACGCTGCAGAGAAGCGCGAGATCATCCCGGATCCGAAGTTCGGCAATATCGTCGTGTCGAAGTTCATGAATGCGATCATGTACGACGGCAAGAAGTCGGTCGCCGAGCAGATCGTCTATGGCGCGCTCGAGACGATCGAGTCGAAGACGAAGCAGAACCCGATCGGTGTCTTCCAGCAGGCCCTCGACAACGTGATGCCGTCGATCGAAGTCCGCTCGCGGCGCGTCGGCGGCGCCACCTACCAGGTGCCGGTCGAAGTGCGCACCTCGCGGCGCCAGGCACTCGGCATCCGCTGGATCATCTCCGCTGCGCGCGATCGCAACGAGCGCACGATGACGGAGCGGCTCTCGGCTGAACTGCTCGATGCGTCGAACAACCGCGGCAACGCGGTCAAGAAGCGCGAAGACACGCACAAGATGGCGGAAGCCAACCGGGCCTTCTCGCATTACCGCTGGTAAAGCGGGAAAGAATTCAGGAACAGATATGCCACGCGTTCACGCCATCGAGAACTACCGCAACTTCGGCATCATGGCCCACATCGATGCGGGCAAGACGACGACGACCGAGCGGATTCTCTATTACACCGGCAAGTCCCACAAGATCGGCGAGGTGCATGAAGGCGCCGCGACGATGGACTGGATGGAGCAGGAGCAGGAACGCGGCATCACCATCACGTCGGCCGCCACGACTGCGTTCTGGAACGGCAAGCGCCTCAACATCATCGACACACCCGGCCACGTCGACTTCACCATCGAGGTGGAGCGTTCGCTGCGCGTGCTAGACGGCGCCGTGTGCGTGCTCGACAGCAACCAGGGCGTCGAGCCGCAGACCGAGACCGTCTGGCGTCAGGGCGACAAGTACAAGGTTCCGCGCATCGTCTTCGCCAACAAGATGGACAAGATCGGCGCGGACTTCTTCAAGTGCCTGAAGGACATCGTCGACCGGCTCGGCGCCAAGCCCGTGGCGATCCAACTGCCGATCGGCGCCGAGAACAATTTCAAAGGCCTCGTCGACCTCGTGCGCATGAAGGGCGTGGTGTGGGACGACGAATCCCTCGGCGCCAAGTACCAGGACATCGACATCCCGGCCGAGCTCCTCGATCAGGCGAAGGAATATCGCGAGAAGCTGGTCGAGGCCGCCGTCGAGCTCGATGACGAGGCCATGACCGCCTATCTCGACGGCAAGGAGCCGGACGAGGCGACTCTCAAGCGTCTCATCCGCAAGGCGGTCGTTACCGGCGCGTTCTTCCCGGTGCTGTGCGGCTCGGCGTTCAAGAACAAGGGCGTGCAGCCGCTGCTCGACGCCGTGGTCGACTATCTGCCGTCGCCGGTCGACGTGCCGTCCATCAAGGGCATCAATCCGGACAATGGCGAAGAGGTCGTGCGCAAGTCGGACGACTCCGAGCCTCTGTCGCTGCTCGCCTTCAAGATCATGGACGATCCCTTCGTCGGCACCATCACCTTCTGCCGCATCTATTCGGGCGTCCTCGCGAGCGGCACCGGCGTGATCAACTCGACCAAAGAGCGCAAGGAGCGGATCGGCCGCATGCTGTTGATGCATGCGAACAACCGCGAAGACATCAAGGAAGCTTTCGCCGGCGACATCGTCGCGCTGGCCGGCCTGAAGGAGACCCGCACCGGCGATACGCTGTGCGATCCGGACAAGCCCGTCATCCTCGAGAAGATGGAATTCCCGGAGCCGGTCATCGAGATCGCGATCGAGCCGAAGTCGAAGGCCGACCAGGAGAAGCTCGGCGTCGCGCTGGCGAAGCTCGCGGCGGAGGATCCGTCCTTCCGCGTGTCGACCGACCAGGAGAGCGGCCAGACCATCCTCAAGGGCATGGGCGAACTGCACCTCGACATCAAGGTCGATATCCTCAGGCGGACCTACAAGGTCGACGCCAACATCGGCGCGCCGCAGGTGGCGTTCCGCGAGAAGCTGACCAAGGCTGCGGAAGTCGACTACACGCACAAGAAGCAGACCGGCGGTACCGGCCAGTTCGCGCGCGTGAAGATCATCGCCGAGCCGGCCGAGCCCGGCACGCCGTTCGAGTTCGAGAACGAGATCGTCGGCGGCGCGGTGCCGAAGGAGTTCATCCCGGGCGTCGAGAAGGGCCTCGAGTCGGTCCTCGGCGCCGGTGTTCTCGCCGGCTTCCCGGTGGTGGACCTGAAGGTCCGCCTGATCGACGGCAAGCATCACGACGTCGACTCGTCGGCGCTCGCCTTCGAAATCGCCGCGCGCGCCGCGTTGCGCGAGGCGCTTCAGAAGGGCAAGCCGGTCCTGCTCGAGCCGATCATGAAGGTCGAGGTGGTGACGCCGGAGGACTACACCGGCTCCGTCATCGGCGACCTGAACTCGCGGCGCGGCCAGATCCAGGGCCAGGACATGCGGGGCAACGCCAACGTCATCAACGCCATGGTGCCGCTGATGAACATGTTCGGCTACGTCAACAATCTGCGGTCCATGTCGCAGGGCCGCGCGACCTTCACCATGCAATTCGACCACTACGCTGAGCTGCCGGCGAACGTGTCGGCCGAAGTGCAGAAAAAATTCGCCTGATCGATAGGCGACAGAAAACCAAGATCTGAACGGAGAGATCCATGGCCAAAGAGAAATTCAACCGCAACAAGCCGCACTGCAACATCGGCACGATCGGCCACGTCGACCACGGCAAGACGTCGCTGACCGCGGCGATCACCAAAGTCCTCGCCGAGACCGGCGGCGCCACCTTCACCGCCTACGACCAGATCGACAAGGCGCCGGAAGAGAAGGCACGCGGCATCACCATCTCGACCGCGCACGTCGAGTATGAGACCGCCAACCGCCACTACGCGCACGTCGACTGCCCCGGCCACGCCGACTATGTGAAGAACATGATCACCGGCGCCGCGCAGATGGACGGCGCGATCCTGGTCGTGTCGGCCGCCGACGGCCCGATGCCGCAGACCCGCGAGCACATCCTGCTCGCCCGTCAGGTCGGCGTTCCGGCGATCGTCGTGTTCATGAACAAGTGCGACATGGTCGACGATCCGGAGCTCCTCGAGCTCGTCGAGCTCGAGGTTCGCGAGCTCCTGTCGAAGTACCAGTTCCCGGGCGACAAGATCCCGATCATCAAGGGCTCGGCCCTGATGGCGCTTGACGGCAAGGATCCCAAGCTCGGTCACGACGCCATCCTCGAGCTGATGAAGGCGGTCGACGAGTACATCCCGCAGCCGGAGCGTCCGATCGATCAGCCGTTCCTGATGCCGGTGGAAGACGTGTTCTCGATCTCGGGCCGCGGCACCGTCTGCACCGGCCGCGTCGAGCGCGGCATCGTCAAGGTCGGCGAGGAAGTCGAGATCGTCGGCATCCGTCCGACGCAGAAGACCACCGTCACCGGCGTCGAGATGTTCCGCAAGCTGCTCGATCAGGGCCAGGCGGGCGACAACATCGGCGCGCTGCTGCGCGGCACCAAGCGCGAGGAAGTCGAGCGCGGTCAGGTGCTGTGCAAGCCGGGCTCGGTCAAGCCGCACACCAAGTTCAAGGCCGAGGCTTATATCCTCACCAAGGAAGAGGGCGGCCGTCACACCCCGTTCTTCACCAACTATCGTCCGCAGTTCTATTTCCGCACCACCGACGTGACCGGTGTCGTGCACCTGCCGCAAGGCACGGAAATGGTGATGCCGGGCGACAACATCGCGATGGAAGTGCATCTGATCGTGCCGATCGCGATGGAAGAGAAGCTTCGCTTCGCCATCCGCGAGGGCGGTCGCACCGTCGGCGCCGGCGTCGTCGCCTCGATCATCGAGTAAGGCAAGCATTCGGCGGCCCCCGTCAAAAGCGGGGGCCGACGGCTCCGCAAGCATTCGTGTTTATGCCCCTGGTTCGTGACGGGCAGGGGACGAGAGAACCAAAATGAACGGCCAGAATATCCGGATCCGGCTCAAGGCGTTCGATCACCGCATCCTCGATGCGTCGACGCGCGAGATCGTGAACACGGCCAAGCGCACCGGCGCTCAGGTCCGCGGTCCGATTCCGCTGCCGACGCGTATCGAGAAGTTCACGGTGAACCGCTCGCCGCACATCGACAAGAAGAGCCGCGAACAGTTCGAGATGCGCACGCATAAGCGCCTCCTCGACATCGTCGATCCGACGCCGCAGACGGTGGACGCGCTGATGAAGCTCGACCTTGCCGCCGGCGTCGACGTCGAGATCAAGCTCTAAGGGCCCGAAGGGATTTGAACATGCGTTCGGGAGTGATCGCGCAGAAGATCGGGATGACCCGGGTGTTCACCGAGGCCGGTGAACACGTGCCGGTGACGGTGCTGCGCCTTGCGCAGTGCCAGGTGGTCGCCCATCGCACCAAGGACAAGAACGGTTATGTCGCGCTGCAGCTGGGTTCCGGCGAGCGTCGTACCAACAACATGAGCAAGGCCGATCGCGGCTATTTCGGCAAGGCGAATGTCGAGCCCAAGCGCAAGCTCGCGGAGTTCCGCGTCAGCGACGACGCGGTGATCCCCGTCGGCGCCGAGATCACGGCCGATCATTTCGTGCCGGGCCAGTTCGTCGATGTCTGCGGCATTTCGGTCGGCAAGGGCTTTGCCGGCGGCATGAAGCGCTGGAATTTCGGCGGCCTGCGCGCCTCGCACGGTGTGTCGATCTCGCACCGTTCGATCGGTTCGACCGGCGGTCGTCAGGACCCCGGCAAGACCTTCAAGAACAAGAAGATGCCCGGCCACATGGGCGTCGATCGCGTCACCACGCTCAACCTCAAGGTCGTCCAGCTCGACGTCGAGCGCGGCCTGATCCTGGTCGAGGGTGCCGTGCCGGGCGCCAAGGGCGGCTGGATCACCGTCCGCGACGCGGTGAAGAAGGCGCTGCCGAAGGATGCGCCGAAGCCGGGCAAGTTCCGCGAGGCGGCTGCCAAGTCCGAGGCGAAGGCGGAAGCGCCGGCCCAGCAGGAGGGCGCGTGAGATGGATATGAAAGTCACCACCCTCGAGGGTAAGGAAGCCGGCTCGCTCAGCCTGTCGAAGGACATCTTCGGGCTCGAGCCGCGCACCGACCTGATCCAGCGCTGCGTCAACTGGCAGCTCGCCAAGCGCCAGGCCGGCACGCACAAGACCAAGGACCGCAACGACGTCATGCGGACCGGCAAGAAGATGTACGCGCAGAAGGGCACCGGCGGCGCCCGTCACGGCTCGGCCCGCGCGCCGAACTTCCGCGGCGGCGCCCGCGTGTTCGGCCCGGTCGTGCGCAGCCACGCCCACGACCTGCCGAAGAAGGTGCGCGCGCTCGCGCTGCGTCACGCCCTGTCGTCGAAGGCCAAGGACGGCGGCATCGTCGTGCTCGACAAGGCTTCGGTCTCCGAGCCGAAGACCAAGGCGCTCGCCGCGCAGTTCGGCAAGCTCGGCCTGTCGAACGCGCTGATCATCGACGGCGCCGCGCTCGACGCGAACTTCGCGACGGCGGCGCGCAACATTCCGAACATCGATGTGCTGCCGGTGCAGGGCATCAACGTCTACGACATCCTGCGGCGCAAGACTTTGGTGCTGACCAAGGCCGCGGTTGAGGCGCTGGAGGCGCGATTCAAATGAGCACCAGCGACCCCCGCCACTACGACGTCATCCTCGCTCCGGTGATCACCGAGAAGGCGACCATGGCGTCCGAGCACAACAAGGTCATGTTCAAGGTCGCGCGCACCGCGACCAAGCCGCAGATCAAGGAAGCGGTGGAGAAGCTCTTCGACGTCAAGGTCAAGAGCGTCAACACCCTGATCCGCGAGGGCAAGGTCAAGGCCTTCAAGGGCCGCATGGGCCAGCAGTCAGACGTCAAGCGCGCGATCGTGACCCTCGAAGAGGGCCACCGGATCGACGTGACCACGGGCCTCTAAGGGAGCGGCTTCGATGGCATTGAAGACTTACAATCCGACGACGCCGAGCCAGCGCCACCTGGTCATCGTCGACCGTGCGGGCCTGCACAGGGGCGCTCCGGTGAAGGCGCTGACCGAAGGTCAGAGCTCGACCGGCGGCCGCAACAACCACGGCCGCATCACGTCGCGCTTCCGCGGCGGCGGCCACAAGCAGGCCTATCGCGTCATCGACTTCAAGCGCCGCAAGATGGACGTGCCGGCGACCGTCGAGCGGCTCGAATACGATCCGAACCGCACCGCCTTCATCGCGCTGATCAAGTACGAGGACGGCGAGCTCGCCTACATCCTCGCGCCGCAGCGCCTCGCCGTCGGCGACAGCGTCGTCTCGTCGGAGAAGGCGGACATCAAGCCGGGCAACGCGCTGCCGCTCGGCAACATCCCGGTCGGCACGATCGTGCACAACGTCGAGCTCAAGATCGGGAAGGGCGGCCAGCTCGCCCGCTCGGCCGGCACCTACGTGCAGATCGTCGGCCGCGACCAGGACTACGTCATTCTGCGCCTGTCGACCTCCGAGCAGCGCCTCGTTCACGGCCGCTGCATGGCGACCGTCGGCGCGGTCTCGAACCCCGACAACATGAACACGACGATCGGCAAGGCCGGCCGTCAGCGCTGGCGCGGCCGCATGCCGCACAACCGCGGCATCGTCATGAACCCGGTCGACCACCCGCACGGCGGTCGCACCAAGGGCGGCAAGCACTGGGTCACCCCCTGGGGCAAGCCGACCAAGGGCGCCAAGACGCGCAAGAACAAGCGCACCAACAAGTTCATCGTGGTCAGCCGTCACGACCGCAAGAAGAAGCAGAGCTAAGTCATGACCCGTTCAGCCTGGAAGGGCCCTTTCGTCGACGGTTACCTGCTCCGCAAGGCCGAGGCCTCGCGCACGTCGGGCCGTCACGACGTGATCAAGATCTGGAGCCGCCGCTCGACCATCCTGCCGCAATTCGTCGGGCTGACCTTCGGCGTCTACAACGGGCAGAAGCACGTGCCGGTGCTCGTGACCGAGGAAATGGTCGGCCACAAGTTCGGCGAGTTCTCGCCGACCCGCATCTTCTACGGCCATACGTCGGACCGTAAGGCCAAGCGCGCCCCGGGCGCGTAAAGCGAAGTCAGTCAGGATCGAGAGACGATAGTCATGGGCAAGCGCGCACGCGAAAGAGACCTCGCCGACAACGAGGCCAAGGCCGTGAGCAAGATGCTGCGGGTCTCGCCGCAGAAGCTCAACCTTGTCGCGCAGTTGATCCGCGGCAAGAAGGTCGCGAGCGCGCTCGCCGACCTCGAATTCTCGCGCAAGCGCATCGCCAAAGACGTGCGCAAGTGCCTGGAATCGGCGATCGCCAACGCCGAGAACAATCACGACCTCGACGTCGACGATCTCGTCGTCGCCGAGGCCCATGTCGGCAAGGCGCTGGTGATCAAGCGCTTCGCAGCCCGCGGCCGCGGCCGCGTCGGCAAGATTTTGAAGCCGTTCTCGCATCTCACGATCGTCGTGCGTGAGGTCGAGGCGCAGCAGGCGCAGGCCTGAGGAGTTCAAGATGGGTCAGAAAATCAATCCGATCGGGCTGCGCCTGGGCATCAACCGCACCTGGGATTCGCGCTGGTTTGCCGGCAAGGCCGAGTACGGCACGTTGCTGCATGAGGACATCAAGATCCGCGAAGAGCTGATGAAGCAGCTCAAGCAGGCTGCGGTGTCTAAGATCATCATCGAGCGTCCGCACAAGAAGTGCCGCGTCACCATCCACTCGGCGCGTCCGGGCGTGGTCATCGGCAAGAAGGGCGCCGACATCGAGAAGCTGCGCAAGTCGGTCGCCAAGCTCACCGACAGCGACGTCGTCATCAACATCGTCGAGATTCGCAAGCCGGAGCTCGACGCGCAGCTGGTCGCCGAGTCGATCGCCCAGCAGCTCGAGCGCCGCGTCGCGTTCCGCCGCGCCATGAAGCGCGCCGTTCAGTCGGCGATGCGCCTTGGCGCCGAGGGCATCCGTATCAACTGCTCGGGCCGTCTCGGCGGCGCCGAGATCGCGCGTCTCGAGTGGTACCGCGAGGGCCGCGTGCCGCTGCACACGCTGCGCGCCGACATCGACTATGGCGTGTCGACCGCTTTCACCACCTACGGCACCTGCGGCGTCAAGGTCTGGATCTTCAAGGGCGAGATCCTTGAGCACGACCCGATGGCGCAGGACAAGAAGATGGCCGAGGGCGACCAAGGCCGTTCGCGCCGCGAGCCGGCCTAAGGAATTCGGATAGGTCAATAAGACATGCTGCAACCGAAGCGCACCAAGTACCGCAAGGCCTTCAAGGGCCGCATCCACGGCACGGCGACGTCGGGCACGACGCTGGCCTTCGGCCAGTACGGCCTGAAGGCGCTCGAGCCGGAGCGCGTCACCGCGCGCCAGATCGAGGCGGCGCGCCGTGCGCTCACGCGCTTCATGAAGCGCGCCGGCCGCGTCTGGATCCGCGTGTTCCCCGACGTGCCGGTGTCGAAGAAGCCGATCGAAGTGCGCATGGGCAAAGGCAAGGGCACGCCCGAGCTTTGGGTCGTGCGCGTCAAGCCCGGCCGCATCCTGTTCGAAGTCGACGGCATCCCGCAGGCGACCGCCAAGGAAGCCCTGACGCTTGCCGCGGCCAAGCTGCCGGTCAAGACCCGTTTCATCGAACGCATCGCCGAGTAAGAGCCATGAAAGCCGCAGACGTCCGATCGATGACGCTCGATCAGCTCGATGACGAAGTCCTCAAGCTGAAGAAGGAGCAGTTCAACCTTCGCTTCCAGCGGGCCACGGGCCAGCTCGAGAATACCTCGCGCGTGCGCGTGATCCGTCGCGACATCGCGCGCATGAAGACGATCGCTGCCCAGAAGCGCGCCGCCGAGGGCGGCGCCGCTGGCAAGAAATAAGGGTTGAAGAGATGCCGAAGCGTACGCTGCAGGGCGTTGTCGTCAGCGACAAGCAGGACAAGACCGTGGTCGTCCGCGTGGAGCGCCGCTTCACGCACCCGACCATGAAGAAGACCATTCGCCGCTCGAAGAAATACCACGCGCACGACGAGGCCAATACGTACTCGGTCGGCGACACGGTGTGGATCGAGGAGCGCCGGCCGCTTTCCAAGCTCAAGAACTGGGAAGTGATCCGGGGCGAGAAGAAGCAGAACGTGCAGTAAGCGCCGGCGTTAGAAGCGTCGGACGCGCAAACGAAGAAAAGAGCCGCATCATGATTCAGATGCAAACCAACCTGGACGTCGCCGACAATTCCGGCGCGCGCCGCGTCATGTGCATCAAGGTGCTCGGCGGGTCGAAGCGGAAATACGCCACCATCGGCGACGTCATCGTCGTCTCGGTGAAGGAGGCGATCCCGCGCGGCCGCGTCAAGAAGGGCGACGTCATGAAAGCGGTCGTCGTCCGCATCGCCAAGGAGATCAAGCGCGCGGACGGTTCGATCATCCGTTTCGACCGTAACGCCGCGGTGCTGATCAACGCGCAGGCCGAGCCGGTCGGCACCCGTATCTTCGGGCCGGTGCCGCGCGAGCTGCGCGCCAAGAACCACATGAAGATCATCTCGCTCGCGCCGGAGGTCCTCTAATGGCCGCCAAGATTCGTAAAGGCGACAAGGTCGTCGTCCTCACCGGCCGCGACAAGGGCCGCACCGGCGAAGTCGTCGAGGTGCGTCCGGCCGAGAAGCGCGCGCTCGTGCGCGGCGTCAACATGGTCAAGCGCCACCAGCGCCAGACCCCGCAGCAGGAAGGCGGGATCATCTCCAAGGAAGGCGCGGTGCACCTGTCCAACCTGGCGCTCGCCGATCCCAAGGACGGCAAGCCGACCCGCGTCGGCTTCAAGTTCGTCGGCGAGGGCGACAACCGCAAGAAGGTGCGCGTGGCGAAGCGCTCCGGGGTAGAGATCGATGGCTGATAAGCAGACCGAGAACAAGAAGGCCAAGAGCGGCGCGCCGAAGGGCGACGCTCCGAAAGCGCCGAAGGCAGCCAAGCCGGCCGCCAAGAAAGACGGCGGCGAGGCTCCGAAGGCGAAGGTGCCGCGCGAGCGCTCGGACTACGTTGCGCGTCTGCGCACGCACTACGAAAAGGTGGTGCGCGCCCAGATGACCGAGAAGTTCGGCTACAAGAACCCGATGCAGGTGCCGGTCATCACCAAGGTGGTGCTGAACATGGGCATCGGCGAGGGCGTCGCCGACCGCAAGAAGGTCGATAATGCGTCGCAGGACCTGTCGCTGATCGCCGGCCAGAAGTCGGTCATCACCAAGTCGCGCAAGTCGATCGCCAACTACAAGCTGCGCGACGGCCAGGCCATCGGCACCAAGGTCACGCTGCGCAAGGCGCGCATGTACGACTTCCTCGACCGCCTGGTGAATATCGCGCTGCCGCGCATCCGCGACTTCCGCGGCCTGAACCCGAAGAGCTTCGACGGCCGCGGCAACTATTCGCTCGGCATCAAGGAGCACATCGTGTTCCCCGAGATCGATTTCGACAAGGTCACCGATTCCTGGGGCCTCGACATCACCGTTTGCACGACCGCGACGAACGATGACGAGGCGCGCGCGCTGCTCACGGCGTTCAATTTCCCGTTCCGGCAGTGAGGCGCGATACGCGCGACCTCAAACGCGGAACCGTTAGGAGCTAATCGAATGGCGAAGAAGAGTTCGATCGAGAAGAACAACCGGAGGCGCAAGATGGCGAAGCAGTTCGCCAGCCGCCGGAGCAAGCTCAAGGCCATCGTGCAGGACAAGGACCTGCCGGTGGAGGATCGTTTCGCCGCGACCCTCAAGCTTGCCGAACTGCCGCGCAATTCCTCGCGCACCCGCATCCGCAATCGTTGCGAGCTGACGGGGCGCCCGCGGGCCTACTATCGCAAGCACAAGCTCAGCCGTATCGCGCTGCGTGAGCTCGGCAACAAAGGCCTGATTCCGGGCCTCGTGAAGTCGAGCTGGTAAAGGGAGGCGCGACATGTCCGTGAACGATCCGATCGGCGATATGATCGCCCGCATCCGCAACGCGCAGATGCGTAACAAGTCCAAGGTCTCGATGCCGGGCTCCAAGCAGCGCGAGCGCGTGGCCGAGGTCCTCAAGAGCGAAGGCTTCATCCGCGGCTACGCCAACGTGGCGCACGCCTCGGGACGCACCGAGCTCGAGATCGAGCTGAAGTATTTCGACGGCACGCCGGTGATCCGTGAGATCGAGCGCGTGTCCAAGCCCGGCCGGCGCGTCTACGCCTCGGTCAAGGCGCTGCCGCGCGTCAACAATGGCCTCGGCATTGCCATCCTGTCGACCCCGAAGGGCGTGATGGCCGACCACGACGCCCGCGATGCCAATGTCGGCGGCGAAATCATCTGCACGGTGTTCTAATGTCGCGTATCGGCAAAAAGCCCGTCTCCGTCCCGTCCGGCGTCACCGCCAACGTGGAAGGCCAGACCGTCAAGGTGAAGGGCCCGAAAGGCGCGCTTCAGCTCGTACTCCATGACGACGTGTCGGTGTCGATGGACAAGGCCGCGATCAAGGTCGAGCCTCGCTCCGAGTCCAAGCGCGCCCGTTCGCAGTGGGGTACCGCGCGCACGTTGGTGAACAACCTGATCAGCGGCGTGACCAAGGGCTTCGAGGAGAAGCTCGAGATCACTGGCGTCGGTTATCGCGCGGCGGTGCAGGGCAAGCAGCTCAACCTGCAACTCGGCTACTCGCACGACATCAATTACCCGATCCCGCAAGGGATCGCGATCGCGACGCCGAAGCCGACCGAGATCGTCATTACCGGCATCGACAAGCGGCAGGTCGGCCAGGTGGCCGCGGAGATCCGCAGCTTCCGCGGTCCGGAGCCTTACAAGGGCAAGGGCGTGAAGTACGCCGGCGAATACATCTTCCGCAAGGAAGGTAAGAAGAAGTAAGAGGGCTTGCGCCATGACCAAACTCAGTGACCGGACCGCGCGGCGGACGGGATCGGTGCGACGCAAGATCAAGCTTGCCGGCATCAAAAGCGGGCGCGCGCGCCTGTCGGTGTTCCGTTCGTCGAAGCACATCCACGCGCAACTCATCGACGATGTGAAGGGCGAGACGCTCGCCGCCGCCTCGTCGCTGGAGAAGACGATGCGCGAGCAGAAAAAGACCGGCGCGAACATCGAGGCGGCCAAGCAGGTCGGCAAGCTGATCGCCGAGCGCGCCGTCGCCAAGGGCATCAAGGACGTCGTGTTCGATCGCGGCGGTTACATTTACCACGGCCGCATCAAAGCGTTGGCCGAAGCCGCCCGCGAGGGCGGACTCAACTTCTAACGGAAGACCATCATGGCACGTGAAGCGCGACGAGAACGGGAACGCAGCGGCCAGCGCGATACGCGCGAGCCGAGCGAGTTCATCGACAAGCTGGTCCACATCAACCGCGTGGCCAAGGTGGTCAAGGGCGGCCGCCGGTTCGGCTTTGCCGCGCTGGTGGTGGTCGGCGACCAGAAGGGCCGTGTCGGCTTCGGTCACGGCAAGGCACGCGAGGTGCCGGAGGCGATCCGCAAGGCGACCGAGGCCGCCAAGCGCGGGCTGACCCGCGTGCCGCTGCGCGAAGGCCGCACGCTGCATCACGACGTCGCCGGCCGTCACGGCGCGGGCAAGGTGTTCCTGCGCGCGGCACCTCCGGGAACCGGCATCATCGCCGGTGGCCCGATGCGCGCCGTGTTCGAGACCCTCGGCATGCAGGACGTCGTGGCGAAGTCGCTCGGCTCCTCCAACCCGTACAACGTGGTGCGCGCGACCTTCGACGCGCTCAAGCACCAGGATTCGCCGCGCTCGGTCGCGGCGCGCCGCAACATCAAGGTGTCCACGCTGCAGTCGCGTCGTCGCGAAGGCGGCGAGGCGGAAGCGACCGCGGAGTAATTCATGGCCAAGGCAAAGACCATCAAGGTCGAGCAGATCGCAAGCCCGCTGCGCAAGCACTTCGATCAGCGCGAGACGCTGGTCGGCCTCGGTCTGAACAAGATCGGGCGCGTGCGCGAATTGCCGGATCATCCGGCGACTCACGGCATGATCCGCAAGGTGCAGCACCTCGTGCGCGTGGTGGGCGAGAAGAAGTAACCGTTCTCGCGCGCGGGCAACGCGCGCTGACGGCTTGAAGAGAACGAGGACGTGAGATGAAACTCAACCAGATCGCCGACAATGCCGGCTCGCGCAAGAACCGGATGCGCATTGGCCGCGGCATCGGCTCAGGGATGGGCAAGACCGGCGGCCGCGGCGGCAAGGGCCAGACCGCGCGCAGCGGCGTGCGCATCAAGGGCTTCGAAGGCGGCCAGATGCCGCTGCATCGCCGCTTGCCCAAGCGCGGCTTCCGCAACACCTCGTTCGCGATCAAGCTCAACGAGGTGAACCTCGGCAAAGTGCAGGCTGCGATCGACGCCGGCCTCCTCGATGCCAAGGCGCCGGTCGACGCTGCCGCCATGATCAAGGCCGGGCTGATGCGGCGCGAGAAGGACGGCGTGAAGTTGCTCGGCAATGGCGAATTCAAGGCCAAGGCTGATTTCTCGGTCTGGGGCGCGTCCAAGTCGGCGCGCGAGGCGATCGAGAAGGCCGGGGGCTCGCTGAAGATCCTGGCGCCCGCGCCGGAGACCGAGGACGAGCCGAAGGCGAAGAAACCGAAGAAGAAGGCGGCCGAGGCCGAATAAGAAGGCGCGACCGACCGCCACGGCGCGCCGGACGCACCTTCCGACTACAGAATACGAGGCGCAGCGCCTATCTAGAGGCCTGTGTCGACCGGACCGGGACTTTGAGCCGGCGGCGAGGCGGGGCGCGGCGGCAGGAGCGATCGATGGTTTCGGCGGCAGAACAACTGGCGGCCAATCTCAACTTCTCGGCACTCGCCAAGGCCGAAGAGCTCAAGAAACGAATCTGGTTCACGGTCGGCGCGCTGCTCGTCTACCGGCTCGGCACCTACATCCCGCTGCCCGGCATCGACCCGGCGGCGTGGGAGCAGATCTTCAACACCCAGTCGGGTGGCATCCTCGGCATGTTCAACATGTTCTCCGGTGGCGGCATCCACCGGATGGCGATCTTCGCCCTGAACATCATGCCCTACATCTCCGCCTCGATCATCATCCAGCTGATGACGACGGTGTCGCCCACGCTCGAGGCCCTGAAGAAGGAAGGCGAGCAGGGCCGCAAGATCATGAACCAGTACACGCGGTACCTTACCGTGGGGCTGGCGGCGGTTCAGTCCTACGGCATCGCGATCGGCCTGCAGGGCACCGGCAACGTCGTCTCGCATCCGGGCATCTTCTTCCTGATGTCGACGACGATCACGCTCACCGGCGGCACCATGTTCCTGATGTGGCTCGGCGAGCAGATCACCTCGCGCGGCATCGGCAACGGCATCTCGCTGATCATCCTGTCAGGCATCGTGGCGCAGCTGCCTTCGGCGCTCGCCGGCACGCTCGAACTCGGCCGCCAGGGCGCGTTGTCGACCGGCCTGATTCTTATCGTCATGGTGATGGCGGTCGCGGTCATCGCCTTCATCGTGTTCATGGAACGCGCGCAGCGCCGCCTCCTGATCCAGTATCCAAAGCGCCAGGTCGGCAACCGCATGTTCGAGGGGCAGTCCTCGCACCTGCCGCTCAAGCTCAACACTTCGGGCGTCATCCCGCCGATCTTCGCGTCGTCGCTGCTGCTGCTGCCGACCACGGTCGCCAACTTCAATGCCGGCCAGGGCCCTGGCTGGCTGACCACGGTGACCACGCTGCTCGGTCACGGCCGGCCGCTGTTCCTCATCCTCTACATCGCGCTCATCGTCTTCTTCGCCTTCTTCTACACCGCGGTCGTGTTCAACCCGACCGAGACGGCGGACAATCTGAAGAAGCATGGCGGCTTCATCCCGGGCATTCGCCCCGGCGAGCGCACCGCGGAGTACATCGACTACGTCCTCTCGCGCATCACCGTCGTCGGCGCGCTTTATCTCGCCGTCGTCTGTCTCATTCCGGAGATCCTGATCTCCTACGCCGCGGTGCCGTTCTATTTCGGCGGCACGTCGCTGCTGATCGTGGTCAGCGTCACCATGGACACGGTCGCGCAGATCCAGGGCTACCTGCTGGCGCATCAATATGAAGGCTTGATCAAGCGGTCGAAGTTGCGGGGGCGCAATCGATGAGACTGATCCTGCTCGGCCCGCCGGGGGCGGGGAAGGGCACGCAGGCGCAGCGGCTGGTGGCCAAGTACGGCATCGTGCAGCTGTCGACCGGAGACATGCTGCGGGCCGCGGTCGCGGCCGGGACGCCGGTCGGGCTCAAGGCGAAGGCGATCATGGACCGCGGCGACCTGGTCCCCGACGAGGTCGTCGTGGCGATCATTGCCGACCGAATCGGCCAGCCCGACGCCAAGCGCGGCTTCGTCCTCGACGGCTTCCCGCGCACCGTGGCACAGGCGCAGGCGCTCGATAAGCTCCTCGCGGAGCGCGGTCTTGCGCTGGACGGCGTCATCGAGCTCAAGGTCGACGAGGGCATCCTGATCAAGCGCATCGAGACGCGGGTCGCCGAGATGACCGCGCGCGGCGAAAAGGTGCGGGCCGACGACAATCCCGAGGCGCTCCGGATCCGCCTCAATGCCTATCGGAACCAGACCGCACCGCTGATCGGCTATTACGCCGGCACCGGCCAGTTGAAGACCGTCGACGGCATGGCGCCGATCGACGATGTGACCGCGGCCATTAACGCGCTCCTCAAGCCCGCCCGGGCCGCCAAGCCGCGGGCCAAGACCGCCGGCCGCCGCGCCAGCCGGGCCCGCAGTTCCAAGGCCAAGACCGCCCGTGGGCGGGCCGCCAAGAGGGTCAAGGCGTCCCGGGCCAAGGCGGCGGGCCGCCCGGCCGGTTCCAAAGGCCGCAAGCGGACGGCGAAAGCCGCCTCGAGTTCCCGCAAGAAGGCCGGTCGTCCGGCTGCCAAACGGGGGCGGGGAACAGGCCGCGGCGGAGCACGCAAATCCCGCGCCAAACGCTTGACGAGGGCGCGATGAATCCCCTAATAACCGGGGTATCCAGGAGTTTGGCGCGATGCCGGGTCCCAGAGCGGCGGGGCCAGGTGTCGTGCACTGTTTTGTGGTATCCCCTTCGGGGATCACAGGAAATCGGCGCGCTCGTCGCGGCCGGGCGGCAACAGGTTTAAGCAGGAGAGAGCAATCGTGGCTCGTATCGCCGGCGTCAATCTTCCGACCAACAAGCGCGTCGTTATCGCGCTGCAGTATATCCATGGCATCGGTCAGAAGATCGCCAAGGACATCATGACCCACCTCAACCTGCCGATGGAACGGCGGGTGTCGCAACTGACCGACGCCGAGGTTCTCCAGATTCGCGAATTGATCGACCGTGAATACATGGTCGAGGGCGACCTGCGGCGCGACGTGTCGATGAATATCAAGCGTCTCATGGACCTCGGCTGCTACCGCGGCCTGCGTCACCGCAAGGGTCTGCCGGTGCGCGGCCAGCGCACGCACACCAATGCGCGCACCCGCAAGGGCCCGGCCAAGACCATCGCCGGCAAGAAGAAAACCGCCTGATCGGACGCAATTTGAACTTGGCGCGCGTCAGGTAAGGACGCGGCGCCGCGAAAGGGATCGAGAATGGGTAAGGAAGCCACCCGCGTCCGTCGGCGCGAGCGCAAGAACATCGCTTCGGGCGTCGCGCACGTGAACGCGTCGTTCAACAACACCATGATCACCATTACGGACGCGCAGGGCAACACCATTGCCTGGTCGTCGTCGGGGACAATGGGGTTCAAGGGCTCGCGCAAGTCGACGCCGTACGCCGCGCAGGTCGCGGCCGAGGACGCCGGCAAGAAGGCGCAGGAGCACGGCATGCGCACCCTCGAGGTGGAAGTGTCGGGTCCGGGTTCGGGCCGCGAGTCGGCGCTGCGCGCGCTGCAGTCCGCCGGCTTCACGATCACGTCCATCCGTGACGTGACGTCGATCCCGCACAACGGTTGCCGTCCGCGCAAGCGTCGACGCGTCTGACGTTTTTTAATTTGAGAGGCGGACGCGCCCCGGGCCGTCCGCCGGCCGCCTGAGATTCCCCCACATGGCGGGTGGGGTTGCGCGAGGGCAGCCTTGCGCCCAGAGGTGAAGACGTGATTCAGAAAAATTGGCAGGAACTGATCAGGCCGAACAAGCTCCAGGTCACGGCGGGCATGGACGCTGCGCGCATCGCCACGGTCGTCGCCGAGCCGCTCGAGCGCGGCTTCGGCGTGACGCTCGGCAACGCGCTGCGCCGCATCCTACTGTCGTCGCTGCAGGGCGCGGCGGTCCAGTCGGTGCACATCGACGGCGTGTTGCACGAGTTCTCCTCGATCGCCGGCGTGCGCGAGGACGTGACCGACATGGTCCTCAACATCAAGGACATCGCCATCAAGATGCAGGGCGAAGGCCCCAAGCGCATGGTGGTGAAGAAGCAGGGTCCCGGCACCGTGACCGCCGGCGACATCCAGACCGTTGGCGACGTGGTCGTGCTCAATCCGGACCTCGTGCTGTGCACCCTGGACGAGGGTGCCGAGATCCGCATGGAGTTCACCGTCAACACCGGCAAGGGCTATGTCCCGGCCGAGCGTAACCGCCCGGAAGACGCGCCGATCGGCCTGATCCCGGTCGACAGCCTCTATTCGCCGGTCAAGAAGGTCTCCTACAAGGTCGAGAACACCCGCGAGGGCCAGATCCTCGACTACGACAAGCTGACCATGACCATCGAGACGAACGGCGCGGTCACGCCGGAGGACGCGCTCGCCTATGCCGCGCGCATCCTGCAGGACCAGCTCAACGTGTTCGTCAACTTCGAGGAGCCGCGCAAGGCAGAAGCCGCGGAGACCATCCCGGATCTCGCCTTCAATCCGGCCTTCCTCAAGAAGGTGGACGAGCTCGAACTGTCCGTGCGTTCGGCCAACTGCCTGAAGAACGACAACATCGTGTACATCGGCGATCTCGTTCAGAAGACCGAAGCCGAGATGCTGCGCACGCCGAACTTCGGCCGCAAGTCGCTCAACGAGATCAAGGAAGTGCTGGCGCAGATGGGCCTGCATCTCGGCATGGAAGTGCCGGGCTGGCCGCCGGAGAATATCGAAGAACTCGCGAAGCGCTTCGAAGACCACTACTGAGAAACGAATTCGCCGCGGCCAGGATCTTGGCCGCTGCGTTTTTGGGCGAACGCAGGAAGCCCACCTGCACAATGTCCGACGAACCGTCGTGACACGTAGAAGAGAAGGATCAATTCAATGCGTCACGGCAAGGTTCACAGGAAGCTCGGCAAGAAGCCCGCTCACCGCAAGGCGATGTTCGCCAACATGGCCGCCAGCCTGATCAAGCACGAGCAGATCATGACGACGCTGCCGAAGGCGAAGGAACTTCGCCCGGTGGTCGAGAAGCTGGTCACGCTCGGCAAGAAGGGCGATCTGGCTGCCCGCCGCCAGGCGATCTCCGAGATCCGCGACATCGCCCAGGTCAAGAAGCTCTTCGAGGTGCTGGCGCCGCGCTACAAGGAGCGCCACGGCGGCTACACCCGCATCATGAAGGCAGGCTTCCGCTACGGCGACAATGCGCCGCGCGCGGTGATCGAGTTCGTCGACCGCGATGTCGACGCCAAGGGCAAGGATTCTGGCCCGGTGCAGGTGCAGGCGACTGAAGAGGCGACCGTCTCGGCCTGATCGCACTGGCACTTTCAGGATACCAAAAGGGCGGCCCCTCGAGGCCGCCCTTTTTTCGTCGAGGCTGACGTGTCTGGAACCTGACGGCGGCCTGTGCACGGCAAACCTTCGCATTGGTCAATACCGCCACGGCGCGGTAATATCCTCCTCGTACAAATTGGGCTGCTCCTTATAAAAACCGTTGGGGCAAGGGGAGATATTCCGATGATCCGCACACTCGTGCTCGCCTCGGCGCTGGCCATGGCGCTCGGCGGCGCCGCGCAGGCGCAATCTGATCCGGTCAAGCGTGGCGACTATCTGGTCAACACGATCCTGACTTGCGGTAACTGTCATTCGCCGAAGGGGCCGCAGGGCGACATTCCGGGCAAGCACTTCTCCGGCGGGCTCTCGTGGGACGAGCCGCCGTTCAAGGTGACGGCGCCGAACATCACCGAAGACAAGGAAACCGGCATCGGCGCCTGGACCGACGACCAGATCAAGCACCTGTTGCGCACCGGCGTGCGGCCGAACGGCGTGCCGATCGCCGCAGTGATGCCCGTCGGGTTTTATAAGATCATGACCGACAGCGACATGGACGCCATCGTCGCCTATCTCCGCACGCTGCAGCCGATCAAGAACAAGGTGCCGGACCCGATCTATCGCTTCCCGGCCAAGTCGCAGACCCCGCCGGGCGCCGAGGACAAATACACCGAGGCGATGATGAAGGACCCGGTCAAGCACGGCTTCTACCTTGCCACGATCGGCCACTGCTTCGAGTGCCACACGCCGATGGGCCCGAAGGGCCACGACTGGAAGGACTACGGCCGCGGCGGCATGGAATTCCCCGGCCCGTGGGGCAAGTCGGTGTCGCGCAACATCACGTCGAGCAAGACCAAGGGCATCGGCGCGTGGACCGACGCGCAGATCAAGACCGCGATCACCACCGGCGTCGACAAGGACGGACAGCACCTCAAGCCGCCGATGGGCTTCCCGTACTACGCCCACATGACCGACGCGGATCTGAAGGACATCATCGCCTATCTGCGCACGGTGCCGGCGCAGGAGTAGGGCCACATACTCCGCTCATTCCCGCGGCAAGCGAGAGTCGGGCGTTGAGTCACAACTGGGCTCCCGCTTGCGCGGGAGCGAGCGGGAGTGAGGTCACCACCCCGACAGAACGAGCTTGCCGATTGTGGTGGCACTCTCGATCTGCGCGTGCGCCTTGATCAGGTTGGCGGCGTTGATCGGCGAGAGTTCCTGCGCCGCCGTCGTGACGATCAGCCCGCCGTCGATCATCGCTGAGACCTCGTTGAGCAGCTTGTGCTGCCCGATCATGTCCGGCGTCTCGAAGATCGCGCGCGTGAACATCGACTCCCAGTGCACCGACGCCGCCTTGCGCTTGAGCGGCGTGACGTCGATCGACTTCGGGTCGTCGATCAGCGCGAACTTGCCGAACGGCGCGATGATGTCCGGCACCTGCGGGAACGAGGTGTCGGTGCCGGAGATGCCGGCGATCAGCGCGACTTGCGGGTGGCCGATTGCCTTGAGCTGATCGGCGAGCGGCTTGGTGTGGTCGATGACGTGGTCGGCGCCGAGTTTCACGCACCAGTCGCGCGTTTTCTTCCGCGACGCCGTGGCGATGACGGTCAGCGCGGTAAGCTTGCTTGCGAGCTGGATCATGATCGAGCCGACGCCGCCGGCGCCGCCGATGACCAGCAGCGCGCGGCCGTCCGGCGTCTTGCCGGGGACGACGCCGAAGCGATCGAACAGCATTTCCCAGGCGGTGATGCTGGTCAGGGGCAGGGCGGCGGCTAGCGCAAACGAGAGCGACTTCGGCTTGCGTCCGACGATGCGCTCGTCAACCACGTGGAATTCGCTGTTGGTGCCCGGCCGGGCGATGGAGCCCGCGTAGAACACCTCGTCGCCGGGCTTGAACAGGGTTACGCCGGCGCCCACCGCCTCGACGACGCCGGCGGCGTCGTAGCCGAGGATCTTCGGCGCCTCGCCGGGCTTGGGCTCGGCGCGCATGCGCACCTTGGTGTCCACCGGGTTGACCGAGACGGCCTTGACGGCGACCAGAAGGTCGCGCGGACCGGGGACGGGCTTCTCCGCGGTGAAATCGACGAGGACCTTCGGGTCGGTGACGGGCAGGGACTTCGAGTAGCCGACGGCTTTCATGGGGTGCTCCGGGACGGGACGTACCGGAAGTGTCCGATCGGACGCGTTATTGCAAGGACCGGGGCCCTTCGTATCTAGTCACCGGGCCGTGCCTCATGAGTCGGCGCTCAGGCCCCTCCGGCGGCCATCTTTCGGCCAATGCCGGCCCTATATGTGCTGCGGACCGACCCGCCAGGACCACCCATGACCTCTTTCCCGCTCAGGCCATTCATTGCCGCCCTTGCCCTCATGACCGCGCTGGCCGCGCCTGCGACCGCGCAGGACCGCCGCGTCCCCACCTCCGACGCCGAGCTCAGGCTCTCCTATGCGCCGCTGGTCAAGAACGTCGCTCCCGCGGTGGTCAACGTCTATGCCGCCAAGGTCGTGCAGAACCGTAATCCGCTATTCGACGATCCGATCTTCCGTCAGTTCTTCGGCGGCCGCGGCCTGCCCGGCGGCGCGCCGCAGGTGCAGCGCTCGCTCGGCTCCGGGGTCATCATCGATCCCTCCGGCCTCATCGTCACCAACGTCCACGTCATCGAGGGCGCCGATGAGGTCAAGGTCGCTCTCAATGACAAGCGCGAGTTCGAGGCGCAGATCGTGCTCAAGGACAAGCGCAGCGATCTGGCCGTGCTGCGCATCAAGGACGGCGGCGCGAAGCTCCCGTTCCTCGAGCTCGGCAATTCCGACGCGCTGCAGGTCGGCGACGTCGTGCTCGCCATCGGCGATCCCTTCGGCGTCGGGCAGACCGTGACGCACGGCATCGTATCGGCGCTTGCCCGCACCGAGATCGGCAGCAGCGACTACCAGTTCTTCATCCAGACCGACGCCGCCATCAATCCGGGCAATTCCGGCGGCGCGCTGGTCGACATGGCCGGCAAGCTCGTCGGCATCAACAGCGCCATCTATTCGCGCTCGGGCGGCTGGCAGGGCATCGGTTTCGCCATCCCCGCCAATATGGTGCGCGTGGTGGTGGCCTCGGCCAAGGGCGGCAGCAAGGCCGTGCAGCGGCCCTGGCTCGGCGCCAAGCTGCAGGCCGTGACGCCCGAGATCGCCGAGAGCCTGGGGCTCAAGCGTCCGTCCGGCGCGCTCGTCGCCAATGTGGTCGCACAGAGCCCGGCCGCGCGCGCGGGGCTGAAGGCCGGTGATCTCATCGTCTCGGTCGACGGGCAGGGCGTCGACGACCCGAATGCATTCGACTATCGCTTCGCCACGCAGCCGCTCGGCGGCCAGGCCAAGCTCGCCTTCGTGCGCGGCGGCAAGGAATATGCCGCGACCGTGCCGCTCGAGATCGCGCCCAGCCGGCCGCGCGACGAGATCGCCGTTGGCGGCCGCTCGCCCTTCACCGGCGCGCGCATCGCCAACCTGTCGCCTGCGCTCGCCGACGAATTGCAGATTCAGAGCGCCGATAGCGGCGTGGTCGTGGTGACCGTGCCGGACAATTCGATCGCGGCGCAGTTCGGCTTCCGGCCCGGCGACATCATCGTCGACGTCAACGGCGCGAAAATCGAGCGCACGCGCGACCTCGAAAAGGCCAGTGAATCTCCGGCGCGCTCGTGGCGTGTAACGATCCAGCGCGGCGGCCAGCGGATTTCCGCAGTGTTCGGCGGGTGAGGAGCGGGCGGGACGCTCAGGCGCGCCTCTGATAGAGTTGGTTTAATGGCATCCCGCAGCAAAGCGAGCGGCCCGACACTGTTCGCGGCCGCCGGCCTCGACAAGGACGCACCACGTCCCTTGGCGGACCGGCTGCGCCCGCAAAAGCTCGACGAGGTGGTCGGCCAGGACCATCTGCTCGGGCCGGACGGCGCGCTCACCCGCATGCTGGAAACGCGCTCGCTCGGTAGCCTCATATTCTGGGGCCCGCCCGGCACCGGCAAGACGACTGTGGCGCGGCTGCTCGCGCAGGCGACCGACCTGCATTTCGAGCAGATCTCGGCGATCTTCACCGGCGTCGCCGACCTGAAGAAGGTGTTTGAGGAGGCGCGCCGCCGTCGCGAGATGGGACAGGGCACGCTCCTGTTCGTCGACGAGATCCACCGCTTCAACCGCGCGCAGCAGGACAGCTTCCTGCCGGTGATGGAGGACGGCACGATCGTGCTCGTCGGTGCCACCACCGAGAACCCGTCATTCGAATTGAACGCGCCGCTTCTGTCGCGCGCGCGCGTGCTGGTGTTCAGGTCGCTCGACGAGGCGGCGATCGGCAGGCTGCTGACGCGCGCCGAGGAGATCGAAGGCAAGCCGTTGCCGCTCGATGAGGATGCGCGCGCCTCGCTCATCCGCATGGCCGACGGCGACGGCCGCGCCTCGCTGACGCTCGCCGAAGAGGTCTGGCGGGCGGCGCGCGCGGGCGAGGTGTTCGATCAGAAGAAGCTGCAGGAGATCGTCCAGCGCCGCGCGCCAATTTACGACAAGGCGCAGGACGGCCATTACAATCTCATCAGCGCGCTGCACAAGTCGGTGCGCGGCTCCGATCCGGACGCGGCGCTCTACTATCTCGCGCGTATGCTCGACGCCGGAGAGCCGCCGCTTTACGTCGCGCGCCGTGTCGTGCGCATGGCGATCGAGGATATCGGCCTCGCCGATCCGCAGGCGCTGGTCATCGCCAATGCGGCGAAGGACGCTTACGACTTCCTTGGTTCGCCGGAAGGCGAACTCGCCATCGCGCAGGCCGTGCTCTATTGCGCGACCGCGCCGAAGTCTAACGCCGGCTACGTCGCTTACGGAGCGGCGAAACAGGTGGCGAAGGAGGCCGGCTCGCTCTTGCCGCCAAAGCATATCCTCAACGCGCCGACCAACCTGATGAAGGACGAAGGGTACGGCCGCGGCTACGCCTACGACCACGATCAGGAAGAGGCGTTCTCGGGGCAGAACTATTTCCCCGACGCGCTGCCGCGGCAGACGTTCTACGACCCGCCGGAGCGCGGTTTCGAGCGCGAGATCAGGAAGCGGCTCGACTACTGGGCCAAGTTGCGTCGCGAGAAGGGTGGGGCATGAGTATCGATCTCGACAGGTACTTCGCGCGCGTCGGTTATGACGGGCCGCGCGACAATTCGGTCGCAACGTTGCGCCGGTTGCACGAGCTGCACCCGCAAGCGATCGCTTTCGAAAATCTCGATCCGCTGCTGAAGCGGCCGGTGAAGCTCGATCCCGCCTCGCTGCAGGCCAAGCTCGTCGGCGGCGGTCGCGGTGGCTACTGCTTCGAACACAATTCGCTGTTCGCCGCAGTGCTGCGTCAACTCGGCTTCGGCGTCGAGGAGGCGACGGCGCGTGTTCGCTGGAGCGTGCCAGAGGGCATGACCACGCCGCGCGTGCATTGCCTGCTGTTCGTCGAGGCCGAGGGCGAGGACTATCTCGCCGACGTCGGATTCGGCGGCAACGTGCTGACCGCGCCTCTAAAGCTCGCGTCGCGCGAGGAGCAAGCGACGCCGCACGAGCCGTTCCGCCTGGTCGAGGATGAGGACGGGCACCTCGTGCAGGAGGCGAAACTCGGCGGCGAGTGGAAGCCTCTCTATGCCTTCGATTTCGCGCATACGCATCCGGTCGATTACGAGATGGGCAACTGGTTCACCTCCGCGCATCCGGAGTCGATCTTCGTCAACGGTCTGATGGGCGCGCGCGCCGAGGCCGGCAAGCGTTATGCCTTGCGCGACAACCAACTTGCGGTGCATACGCTCGGCAGGGGCACGGAGAAGACGACATTGAAAAGCGCCGGCGAACTGCGCGACGCGCTCACCGATCTGTTCAAACTGCGGCTCGACGCGCTCGAAGGGCTCGATCCGGCGTTGGCCGCGCTGGCCGCGAGGCCGGGGGCATGAGCCGTCGCGGTGGCAATGGCCCGCGTCAGCCGGGTGGCGGGCGTCAGCAGGCGGGACCGCGGCAACAGCAGCGCGGCACGCGGGGCGGCGCGCGGTTCGGCATGGACAAGGGACGCGGCGGCAAGAGCGAGGGCCGTCCAGCGAGCGGAAGCCGCGGTGGCAAGCGCCACGCTGAAGGCGAGGCTGGCAAGCGCTTTGGTGAAGGCCATAGCGTCAAACGTTTCGGCGAAAGCGGAGGCGGCAAGCGATTCGGCCAAGGCGAAGGCCGCAAGCGTTTCGGTTCGGGCGAAGTCGCCAAGGGGCTCGCCAAGCGGCCGGGTGAAGAGCGCTCGCATCGGCGTGACGACGAGCGTTCTGTGAGCCATCGCCCTGAGGCGCTTGGCACGAAGCGAGGGGCGTCGAAGGGCGCCGGCGGACCTCGTCTTGACCGACAGATTGCGCGCCGTGCGACCGCGCCGTCGTCGTTCGAGGGCCGGCTGCGCGAGCCCCCTCAGGATGCCGTCGCGAAAGCCAAGCCGTCGCCGGCGATGGCCGAAAACACCGCCGTGCAGACCGTCACCGTATCGCCTGACGAGAACAACATGCGTGTCGACCGCTTCTTCGAGGCGCGGTTTCCCGGGCTGTCGTTCAGCCACATCCAGCGCATTATCCGGAAAGGGGAGGTGCGGGTGAATGGCCGCCGCACCGAGCCGAAGGCGCGGCTCGAAGCGGGCCAGTCGATCCGCATCCCGCCGTTGAGCCTCGCGCCGCCGCCGCCGCGCGACGACGCGCCCCAGGCGCAAAAGGACCGCGCGTTCCTCAGGGACATCACGCTCTACGAGGACGACGACGTGATGGTCTTGAACAAGCCGATGGGCCTGGCCGTGCAGGGCGGCTCCGGCACGACGCGCCACATCGACGGCATGCTCGGTGCGCTCCGCGGCTCGCACCCGGACGCGCAGCGGCCCCGGCTCGTGCACCGGCTCGACAAGGACACGGCCGGTTGCCTGCTCGTCGCCAAGACGCGCTTTGCCGCGTCGGCACTTGCCAAGACTTTCCGCTCGCGCTCGGCGCGCAAGACCTACTGGGCGCTGGTCGCGGGCGTGCCGAGGCCGCAGCAGGGCCGCATCTCGACCTACCTCACCAAGCAGGAGGTCGAGGAGGATTCCTTTATGCGCGTCGCCGAGCATGGCGAGAAGGATGCTGTGCACGCCGTCACCTACTACGCGGTGGTCGAGACCTCGGCGCAGAAGCTCGCCTGGGTGTCGCTCAAGCCGGTCACGGGGCGCACGCACCAATTGCGTGCGCACATGGCCCATATCGGCCATCCGATCGTCGGCGATCCGAAATATTTCAACATCGAGAACTGGGAATTCCCAGGCGGCATCCAGAACCGGCTGCATCTGCTCGCCCGGCGCATTGCCGTGCCGCACCCGCGCGGCGGCATTATCGACGTGTCGGCGCCGCTGCCGCCGCACATGGAGCAGTCGTGGAACCTGCTCGGCTTCGACACGACCCGCTACGACCCCATCGTCGACGCGCCGGAGGAGTAGCCAGCGCTCCGGTGCGTGCTTATGTGCGAAGCATGCGTTCGCTGTTTGCCATGTTGCTCGCCTTTGCGCCGCTTGCGCCAATGGTGGTGCATGCGCAATCGGACAGAAGTTACGACATCATGCGGCCCGAGCCCGGCCGGACGGACGAATTGCCGACTCCGTGGCTGCCGCCGAAATACAGGTCGCCGCGCGGCTCGCATAACCGCGTCGAGCCGGTCCCACAGCAGCGGCCGCGCTACGTCGCGCCGCGAACGCCCCCGCCTCTTGTCGTGCCGCAGACCGGGCAGGTGGTGCCGCAGTCGCCGGTCATTTCACCGTCCGGCCCGCACGGCACCGAAACCTTCCAGGACAAGGCCAGCAGGTGCGTCGGGCAGAGCAGCGCGCCCGGCGCCGGCAATCCGAACGCCTATGTCGGAACCTGCGTGAACCAATAAGCGGCGCTCAAATCTCCTTCATCACCTGCGCGTAGGAGATGAGCGCGAACAGTGCCGTGCCGCCGACCATGTTGCCGATCAGTACCGGCACAAAGAAGGCCGTCACGAAACGCCACCATTCCCAGTCGCCGGCGAGCACGAGAAGATAGGCTTCCATGCTGCCCGCCACGACATGCGTGAAGCCGCCGATCGCGATCAGCCAGGTCATCAACGTGATGACCGGTAATTTGGCCGTCTCGGCGGCAGGTAGCATCCAAACCATCGCGGCGATGATGAATCCCGAGGACACGCCGCGCAGACACATTGTCCACCACGGCAGCGCGCCCATCTCGCGGGCAATCTCGAGCATCGAGACGTAGAGCGTCTCCGGGATGACCGGAAAGAACGTGCAGAACAGCGCCGCGAACAGCGTGCCGGCGAGATTGGCGACGAGCACGATCGCCCACAGACGGCTCATGCGCCAGACGTTGTAGGGCGTCAGGTCCTTCAAGACCGGAAGCACCGCGGTAATCGTGCTTTCGGTGAAGAGCTGCTGCCGGCCGAGGATGACGATGAGGAAGCCGATGCTATAGCCGAAGGCGGCGACAAGCAGCCGCCACGGCGCATCGGGCAGATGCTCGCGCAGGATGGCTTGCGTCAGCAGCGAGAAGCTGATCGACAGGCCAGCCGCCACGCCTGACCACCACAGCGAGACGAGGGGGCGGTCCATCTCCTCCTCGCCGAGCCGCCGAACCACCTCATAGATGACCGGAGAGCGCGGGGTCGACATCTCCTCGACGTCTTCGACTTCGTGCTGGCTGATGCCACGCTTGCCGGCGGGCTTGCCGCCGGATTTGGCCTCGCCTTGTGGCTTCTTCGCGCGTTTTTCGGATGTCCCCATGCGAGCCTGAACGCGGTCCCCGGGAACCCGGTTCCGGCCTGCGGCGCCTTGACAGGCAACCAAATGGTTGCATATAAAACTCCATGACGATCGACGCCATGGATGCGGTGTTCAAGGCGCTCGCCGATGGGTGCCGCCGCGAACTGCTCGACCGGCTACGGGCCGAGAATGGCCAGACGCTGGGTCAGCTCTGCGCGCGGCTTGCCATGACGCGGCAGGCGGTCAGCAAGCACCTGGCGATCCTGGAGGAGGCGAACCTGGTCGCGTCGGTCAAGCGTGGCCGCGAGAAGCTGCACTATTTGAACCCGGTGCCGATCCACGACATCGGCGAACGCTGGATCTCGAAATTCGACCGTTCACGCCTGCAGGCGCTGAGCGAATTGAAAAAGAACCTGGAGGCAGGAGAGGCGTGATGGCCAAGCCGCAGTTTGTCTACGTCACCTATATCCGCTCGACGCCGGAGAAAGTATGGGCGGCGCTGACCGATCCGCAGACGGTGCGGAAATTCTGGTTCGGCATGAATGTCGCATGTGATTTCAAGCCGGGTTCGCCCTGGTCGCTCAGCTTCGAGGACGGCCGCGTCGCCGACATCGGCGAGATCCTCGAGGCGGAGCCGCCGCGCCGCCTCGTCATCCGCTGGCGCAACGAGTTCAGGCCGGAGCTGAAAGCGGAGGGTTACTCCCGCTGCACGATGTCGATCGAGCTCGCCGAATACTATCCCGGCATGGGCGGCAAGGCGGTGAAGCTGACCATCCAGCACGAGCTCGAGGGCGAGGGCGGCAAGCTGATCGAGGCCGTGTCCGGCGGCTGGCCGAAGGTCCTTTCGAACCTCAAATCGTATCTCGAGACCGGCGACGTCGCGTTCAAGGAGTAGCGAAATGAGCAAGCCCGTCTTCGTCTACGTGATCTATATCGCAGCCTCGCCCGAGCGCGTCTGGGAGGCGCTGACCAAGGCCGACGTCAGCGAGAGGTTCTGGTTCGGCTATCGCGTAACGGCCGACGGCAAGCCCGGCACGCGCATGACCGCAATCGATCCGGCCGGGCGGCAGGTGCACGACGATCCGATCATCGAGAGCGATCCGCCGCGCAAGCTCGTCTATGGCTGGAAGTCGCTCTACAAGGACTTGCCGGACGAGCGGGCCTCGCGCGTCACCTTCCTGCTCGAGCCGCTGAAAGACCAGACGCGGCTCACCGTGACGCACGACGACTTCGACGAGGGCAGCCGCATGTTCGAGATGATCTCGAAGGGCTGGCCGGCCGTGCTGTCGAGCCTCAAGAGCTTCCTCGAGACCGGACGCGGCCTCGCGGCGACCTGGGGCGAGGAGGAGCGCAGGCGCGCGGTTGAATCATGATCGATGTGGCGAGGTTCAAACCCGGTACGGGCTACGTCACTTACATCGCCTCGACGCCGGAGGAGGTCTGGCGGGCGCTGACCGATCCGGCCTTCACGCGGCAATATTTCTTCGGCTTTGCCGTCGAGGTCGAGCCGACGGTCGGCGGTGCCTATCGGCTTAAAACGCCGGACGGCAAGGTTCATGTCCGCGGCGAGGTGGTCGATTGGCAGCCGCCGCGGCGCTTCGCCTCGACCTGGCGGGTCGAGAGTCTCCCCGGCTACGGCGACCTGCCGGACTGTCTGGTCACCTACGACATCGAGGTCTCGGGCGAGGCCGTGAAGCTGACGATGATGGAGCAGCATTCCTGGGACATTCCGGAGGCGATCCTGGCGGGCGGCCGCGCCGGCTGGCCGAAGATACTCTCGAGCCTCAAGAGCGTTCTCGAAACCGGAAAGCCTGTGGCGATGAAGATGGAGGGGCCGCCGCCCGGCATGGCCGAAGCGGTTCGCAAGGCGCTCGTTGAGAAACCATGGACGAAGGAGGGCGGCACGCTCTGAGTGTCGTCGCCCGGCGCAGCGCACGCCGACCGCATGGTTAGCGAACATTAAACCAGGGGGCGGAACCCGCTAGGGGTTTGTCAACTGCTGTACATTATACCGCTCTCCAAGGGGACGGGGACGGCGGTTGATAATGACGCTCAACGGCGCACTGCCTGGTAATTTCGACGAGAGCCAACTCGAGGTAAAGCCGGTCGCGGTGACGCGATGGGCGGCGCGCCTCGTCGATCCACTGGTCGAGCAGGCCTTCCTCGACGCCCGCTTCAATGACGATCGCCGCCGCGTGCTCGTGCTGTTCGGCTTCATCGCCGCCGCCGGCGCGCTGATCTGTATCGGCCGTTACATCGCCTTCCTCGCCGGCCACGGCGCCATGTTAGCGCTGTTGCCGCCGCTGGTGCCGGTGATGACCGCAGCCTCCGGCGCCATGCTGATCTTGCGCGCCAAGTCGCCGCACGCCTTGGAGGCTTCGCTGCTCGCATGCGGCGTCGTTGTCGTGCTGGTGCGCTTCACGATCATGACGGTGCAGCCGGTCCTCGCCGACAACTGGTTGCCCCTGATCGTGACATCGTTGTTCGTCATCTATCTCTATCTGCCGGTGCGCCTGATCGTCGCCTTTGTCTTCGCGACGTTCTATTCGGCCGCGTCCGTTACCTGGTGGCTGACGCTCTCTGGCGGCCCCTCGAGCGCCGAGCATCTCTATTTCGGTCTGTTGTGGATCCTGCTCGCCAACGGGCTGGGCTTCGCCGCGGCCAACGCCTTGCAGCGCGGTCAGCGCATGCAGTACGCGCAGAAATACGTCATGCAGCAATTGCTGGCGACCGACGCGCTCACCGGCATCGCCAACCGGCGGAGCTTCGACGTGACGATCGCGCGCGAATGGCGCCGCTGCGCGCGCGCCGGCCGGCCGCTGTCGCTCCTGATGATCGACGTCGATCACTTCAAGGCCTACAACGACCGCTTCGGCCATCAGAAGGGCGACGCCTGCCTCCGTCGCATCGCCCGCGTCCTGGTCGACTGCGTGGCCGCGCCGGAGGTCCTGGTGGCGCGCTATGGCGGCGAAGAGTTCGTTTGCCTGTTGCCGGGCATGGACCAGCGCGCCGCCGCCAAGTTCGCGCGCCGCGTCGCCGCGGCGATGGATCGCGCCGCGATTGCGCACCCGACATCGCCCGACAGCGACCGTGTCACCCTGAGCGTGGGCGTGGCCACGGCCGATGCCTTCCTCGGCGACGAGACCGGGCTCCTGACGCTTGCCGACGAACTGCTCTATGCCGCCAAGAATGGCGGCCGCAACCGCGTCGTCTCGGGCGAGCTGCCGTTCGAGCAGCCGGTCGTCCGCGCTGCCTGATCAGCCTGGAACGTCGAGCACCTTCAGATCGTCTGCGGTGAGCTTCAGCCGCGGCGCCTTCACGATATCGTTGAGCTGCGCAAGGCTGGTGGCGCTGGCAATCGGCGCGGTGACGATCGGCTGCGCGATCAGCCAGGCAAGCGCCACCTGAGCCGGCGTCGCGTTGTGCCGCGCCGAGACCGAGTCGAGCGCCTTCAGGACGGCGAAGCCCCGCTCGGTCAGATAGTTCTTCACCCGGCCGCCGCGCGACGGGTTCTTCTCGGCGTCGGCGAGCGAGCGGTACTTGCCGGTCAGGAAGCCCGCGGCGAGGCCGTAATAGGGGATCAGGCCGAGCCCGTGCTCGCGGAGGATCGGCGCAAGCTCGGTCTCGACTCCCTTGCGGTCGTATACGTTGTAGAGCGGCTGCAGGCTCTCGTAGCGGGGCAGGCCGCGCGTCTTCGCCGCGTCCAGCGAAGCCTTCAGCCGCGCCGGCGCAATGTTGGAAGCGCCGATCGCGCGCACCTTGCCGTCGCCGATGAGTTTCCCGTACGCCTCCAGCGTCTCCTCGACTGGCGTCACCTCGTCGTCGAAATGCGTCTGGTAGAGGTCGATGGTCTCGACGCCGAGCCGGCGCAGCGAACCTTCCGCCGCGCGCAGGATGTAGTCCTTGCGCACGCATTTGCCTTCGCCCATGTCGGAGCCGACCTTGGTCGCGATCACGACCTTGTCGCGCTTGCCGCTTTGCTTGAGCCAACGGCCGATGACCAGCTCGGACTCGCCGCCGACATGCCCAGGCGCCCAGCGCGAATAGCTGTCGGCCGTGTCGATCGCGTTGAAGCCGGCATCGACGAAGGCGTCCAGGATGGCCGACGAAGTCTGCTGGTCGGTGTTCCAGCCGAACACGTTGCCGCCGAGCACCAGCGGGGCGATGGCGATGCCGGAGCGGCCGAGCGGGCGGAGGTTCATCTTCTAGTCCTGTTCTGGTCCGTGCACTGATGCGCCACATATTCGGCGTCATGCCCGGGCTTGACCGGGTATCCACGACGCCTCTCAACGCGACAGATCGAGGTTTTGTGTCGTGGAAATACATCATGGATTGCCGGGTCGAGCCCGGCAATGACCGTGGGGAAAACCTACGGCAAGTTTCTCAGCGCAGACCTGCGTTGATCTTGTCCAGCGCCGACTGGCCGGGGCACAGTTCCGGCGCGTTGAGCGCATTGAGCGGCGCGTCGACGGTGCGCAAATGCGCGTGCAGGTCCTCGGAATCCTTGTCGACGTAGAGGAGGCCGGTGACGATCTGCCCTTTCGCCGCGTGATGCTGGAGGAATCCAAGCGCCGCGGTGCGGTCGTGCAGGTCGTAATCGGCGGCGAGCTTGCGCAGCGCGAGCTTGGAACCGTCGTGCTGCTCGACCAGCTCGACCGTGCCGGGCTCCTGCTTGACCTCGATGGGCATGCGCGAGGAGATGAAGTCGAGCCGGTTCACGGCCTCGTTGTGCTCGCGCACGAAGTCGAAGCTCTTGGTTGAGCCGGCGTGGTTGTTGAAGGCGATGCAAGGCGAAATCACGTCGATGAAGGCCGCGCCCTTGTGCGCGATTGCCGCCTTGATGATCGGCACGAGCTGCTGCTTGTCACCGGAGAAGGAGCGGGCGACGAAGGTGGCCCCGAGTTGTAAAGCCATCGCCACCATGTCGATCGAGTTATCTGTGTTGATGACGCCGCGCTTCGACTTTGAGCCGCGGTCGGCGGTGGCCGAGAACTGGCCTTTGGTCAGGCCATACACGCCGTTGTTTTCGACGATGTAGACCATGTTGACGCCGCGGCGCAGGCAATGCGCGAACTGGCCCAGCCCGATCGAGGCCGAGTCGCCGTCGCCGGAGACACCGAGATAGATCAGGTCGCGGTTTGCGAGGTTGGCGCCGGTCAGGACCGAGGGCATGCGCCCGTGCACCGAGTTGAAGCCGTGCGAATTGCCGAGGAAGTAGGTCGGCGTCTTCGACGAGCAGCCGATGCCGGATATCTTGGCGACGCGGTGTGGCTGGATCGCGAGCTCGAAGCAGGACTGGATGATCGCCGCGGTGATCGAGTCGTGGCCGCAACCGGCACACAAGGTCGACACCGTGCCTTCGTAGTCGCGATGCGTATAGCCGAGCTCGTTCTTCGGCAGGTCGGGATGATGGAATTTCGGCTTT
>Ga0265342_10000676_pt1 | contig 35607 bp, 28 predicted proteins | sample 4CB327metaG_FD_203125 | JGI IMG/M metagenome (GOLD analysis project Ga0265342, IMG submission 203125) | Rhizosphere microbial communities from Carex aquatilis grown in University of Washington, Seatle, WA, United States - 4-CB3-27 metaG | ecosystem: Host-associated > Plants > Roots >... | reverse complement strand
ATCGGTCGCGCTGGCGACGCCGAGCATGACCTCATAATCGGGATAGGGAAGCGTCGCGAAGACCGCCAGGTTGCCAGCGAGCTCGTCGTCGAGACCGCACAGCGGCTTCAGGATCGAGATCGGCGGCCGCGCGCTGGGCACCGGCGCCCGCCGCCGAAGATGGCGCGCGAGCATGCTCACTTGGAGCAGGATGATCCCGACACCGATCGCCGATGCGATCAGCAGCAACGTCGAAACGAAATGTGCCAAACCACCCATGGTCGTCGCGCGGTTGCGCGTCCTCCACTCGTACGCATTCCAGCCTACGAGAGCACCATGTCGGAACAGGCCGATCGGCGTGCCGAACCAGCAAAGATCGCGTGCCGGTTGGGTGACGATTTAGCGCTGGCGGCCAACCGCGACGTGATCGGGCAGCTCGTTGGGGTTCCCACCGGCGCCGGGCGGCACGGGGAAATGTACGGCGAGGCGCGCGCCGATGGTCTCGATCGCGCGCACCAGGCCGCCGGTCAGATCGCCAGCGCGGAACGCCTGCACCAGCGCGGCCGCCGTCGCGTCCCAGAATCCATCCTCGACCCGACGATGAATCCCATCGTCGCCTAGAATCGCGAACCGCCGCCGCCACGGCGCGACGAAGATCAGCACGCCGTTGTGTCCCCGCGTATGCCCGATGCGCAAGCGCGTGAAGGCACGCTCGGCCGCTCGCTGGACGTCGCCCCAGAAGTAGAAACGCGAGAGCGCGACCCGGATCTCGCCCGTGGTCGCGCGCTCGGCCGCGGCGATCGCCCGCTCGACGGCGGCGACGTCGATCCCGTGCACGATCACCACGACCCCGATGCGCCGCCACCGCCCGAACGGCCGCCGCCGCCGGAAAAACCGCCGCCACCCCCGCCCCAACCTCCGCCGCCGCCACCACGCCCGCTGCCGATGGTCAGCAGCATGAGCCACGCCAACGACGGATGCGTGACCACGAATCCGATGAAGAGCAGGAACGCGATGCCGCCGACGACCTTCATCCATGTCGGCACCGGCGGGCCAGCGGGCTGTCCAACCAGCGGGGCGGAGCCGGTGGCGCCGCCGATGGCAGCGGTCACCGCGCCGACGCCCGCACGGATCGCGCCATCGTGATCGCCGGCGCGGATGCGTGGCACGATCTGCTCCTCAATGATCCGCTTGGCGATCGCGTCGGGGACGCGATCCTCCAGACCGTACCCGACCTCGAAGCGCACGCTGTGATCGTCGGCGAAGACCAGCAACAGGAGCCCGTCGTCGATGCCGCTGCGACCGGCGCGCCAGCGTTCGAACGCGCGCACTCCCCAGTCCTCGATCGGCACGCCGCCGGTCGTGTGGTCGATGTAGACCAGCACCTGGTGCCCGGTGCGGCGCGCGTAGTCACCGAGGCGCGCGTCCAGGTCCGCCGCCGTCGCCGCCGAAAGAAAACTCGCGCGATCGGTGACCCAGTGTTCAGGCGCCGCCGGAATCGGCGTCTCGGCGCGCGCAGGTGCCACGGCCGTCAGCAACGCGCCGGCGAGGAACAGCGGAAGGAGCGCGGCGCGACGCACGTCGATCGAGCCTCCCCAGCGCGTCAGAACTGGACGTGAGGCGCGGTGGCCGCGCCCGCCTGGGCCTTGAAGTAGGACTTCTCGGCGAAGCGCTGGCCGGACAAGCCGGCGATCAGCACCGTCGGAAAGCTGTCGCGCGCCGAGTTGAAGGCCTGCGCCGCCTCGTTGAAGCGCATGCGCGCGACTGCGATGCGGTTCTCCGTCCCCTCGAGCTGCGCCTGCAGATCGCGAAACGCCGCCGTCGCCTTCAAGTCCGGATAGCGCTCGCTGACCACCAGCAAGCGCGACAGGGCCGACGACAGCCCGTCCTGCGCCTGCTGGAAGCGCTGGAATGCCGCCGGATCGCCGACAATTTTTTCCGTTGCCTGGGGCGAGATCTGGCCGACCCGCGCACGCGCCTCCGTCACCGCGGTCAGCGTCGACTTCTCGAAGTTGGCGGCGCCCTTGACCGTCTCGACGAGGTTGGGCACGAGATCGGCGCGCCGCTGGTAGACGTTCTCGACCTCGGCCCACTGCCCCTGGACCCCCTGATCCAACCGCACCAGTCGGTTGTACCCAGAGATTCCCCACAGCCCCAGCATCGCAGCCAGAACGAGGACGCCGATCGTCGCCTTTCCCATCCGGATGGAACATAGACACCGAACCTCGACCGGCAACCGGCGCACGGTCTTTTCCCTCGGTGTGCTCGTCGTCGGTCGCGTCACCCCGATGGCACCGAGACGTTTCGGCAACGTTGCCACCTCCGAGGCTGCCCAGGCGGATAGTACCTCCAACGAAAATACGGAGAATGGTCATGTTCGAATACGACAACATGGAGCCCGGGAATCTGGTCGAGCCCGAAACGCTCATGTCGCCGGGGCGCGAGCTGCCGGCGCCGACACTGGGCCGTACAGCGGCCGGCCGGTCGACGCCGCTCCGCGCGCTACCGATCAAGCAGCCGCTGCTGCTGACATCGGAGACCACGGTCGCCGAAGCGGCTCAGTTGATGATGGAAGAAGATGCTCGCGTTGCGTTGATCGTGTCGGGCGAGCGGGTGCTCGGCATCGTCACCGAGGACGACGTGTGGCGCGCGATGACGATGCATTTCGCCGGTTGAGGATTTCTACGAGGGGATGGGTGACAGCTCCGGTCGAGTGATAGCGGGAGGAGTCGGGACGGATTGGGCGTTGGTCGCAGAATCGGGAATGATCGCGGGGGCGAGGGGCGGATAGCGGGGAGGGGCCGGAGAGCTCTTGGTCGCCCCGGCCATCGGGCCGGGGCGATTTTTTTCGTCCGGGCGGTGAGGAGCAGCGTCGGAGCCGCGCAACTTGCGCGACAGGCGTGCCCCCGATACCGTCGCGTCGGTGCGACTGCTGAGGTTGGTCTCCGGTCTGGTCCTGGTTGGACTTTTCGCGCCCAGCTTCGCCGCCGCGGAAGCGCGCTGTCCTATCGCGGCGGGAGTGGGCACCGCTGTCGCGAACGTGCCGGCTGAGCTTCGCCTGGCCTGGATCGACGCGCAGTTGGCGCACGGCGCTCACAAGGCGAAACGCTGGACCTGGGGCTGGGGGATCGGCATCGGCGGCGCGACCATCGCCAACCTGGTCCCGATTCCGTTCGTGGCGAAGGAGGACCGCATCGACTGGTACACCGGCGCCGCGACCACGATCATCGGCATCGTTCCGTTGCTGATCGCGCCACTCGATGTGATCGCCGACTCGCGCGAGCTGCGCGAGAAGATCGCGGCCCGACCGTCCCCCCCCGCCGGGGGCGGCGACCGCCCCGACGTCTGCCCGCTGCTCGCCGACGCAGAGGCGCGCCTCTACCGCGACGCCAAGAACCAGGCCGACGGGCAGCGCTGGTGGCTGCACGTCGGCAACGTGGCGCTGAACTTCGGCGTCGGCCTTTTTCTGGGGCTCGGCTTCCACCACTGGGGCGCGGGTGTGTTCAACGCCGTGGGCGGCTCGCTGATCGGCGAAGCCATCATCCTCACGCAGCCGACCGCGAGCATCCGCGACCTCGAGACCTACCGGCGCGGGGAGATCTCCTACGCCGTCACGTTCTGAGCTAACCCTCGCGCTTGGCCTCGAGATCGGCCCAGCGGGCGTACAAGCGATCGACCTCGGCGCGACGCTCGTCGATCTCGCGCAGCAACTGGACCAGGCGGGCGGCGTCGCTGGCGTTCTCGGAACGCTCGCTGTCGGTGATCGCGGCCTGCAGCGCCGCCTCGGAGGTGGCGATGCTCGACTCGATGTTGTCGTACTCGCGTTGCTCGAGGTAGCCGAGGCGCTTCTTCGCGGCACCGCCCGGCGGCGATGCAGCGCCCGCGGGACCTGCCGCGCGATCGGCGGTGGCCTTCGCAGCAGCGGCCGCGTCTCGTTGTTCGGCGCGCCACGTCTCCCACTGTGCGAGGCTCGCGAACGGCACCACGCTGGCCCCGGCGTCGGCGCCGGCGCCCTCGTCGGAGAACGCGAGGATCGTCGTCGCGACCTGATCGAGGAAATAGCGATCGTGCGACACAAGCAGCACCGCGCCGGGAAATCCGGTCAGTGACTCCTCGAGCAACGCGAGCGTTGCCATGTCGAGATCGTTGGTCGGCTCGTCGAGCACCAGGAGCTGCGCCGGCCGCAACATGAGCTGCGCCAGCAAGAGGCGGCTCTGCTCGCCGCCCGACAGCTTTCCGACCGCCATGTCGACCTGCTCCGACGAGAAGAGGAACCGTTCCAGGTAGCCGCGCACGTGCACGCGCGCCCCGCGGTAGAGCACGAAGTCGCCGTCGGGGCAGACGGTGTTGGCGACGCTGCGGTCGGGGTCGAGCGCGTCGCGGTTCTGTGCGAAGTACGCCACCTCGAGCCCATCGGCGCGCAAGACCTTTCCTTCGCTGGGCGACTCCTCGCCGAGCAGCACGCGAATCAACGTCGACTTGCCGCAGCCGTTGGCGCCGAGCAGGCCGAGCCGCACACCCGGCCCCAGCAGCGCGTCGACGCCGCTGAAGATCGCGCGCCCGCCGTAGCTCTTGCTGATGCCGCGCGCCTCGATCAATCGCTTCGGGCGACGCTCCTGCGCCTCGAAGTCGAGCGCGACCGCGCGCTGCTGGTTGCGCGTCGTGAGCTCGGCGACGTCGCTGGCCAGCGTACCGGCGCGCTGGATACGCGCCTGCTGCTTGGTCGTGCGCGCGGCGGCACCCCGGCGCAGCCACTCGGTCTCGCGGCGCAGGGTATTGCGCAGCACGACCTCGCGCCGCTCCTGCGCGTGCATCATCTCTCCCTTGACGCGCAGATAGTCGGTGTAGTCCCCGGCGACGCTGAGAAGGCCACCGGCGTTGCGGCTGTCGAGCTCGAGGATCCGCGTCGCCACGCGCTGCAGGAACAGACGATCGTGGGTCACGGTCACCGTCGCGAACGGCGACGCGGCCAGTAGCTCCTCGATCCACTCGATACTCGAGACATCCAGGTGGTTGGTCGGCTCGTCGAGCAACAGAAGATCGGGGTGGCGCGACAGCTCGCGCGCGAGCGCGACGCGCTTCTTCCAGCCGCCCGACAGAGAATCGACGACGGTCGCCGGCGAGATGCCAGCACCGCTGCCGCGCCCGCCGAGAGCCAGCTTTGCCATCACCGCCTGCGCCTCGCCCAGACGATCCCAGTCGTCGGCGGCGATGCCCTCGTGAACGATCTGTTCGACGGTCGCGCCCGGCGTCAGGTGCGGCACCTGCGCGAGGTGGCCGACACGCAGGCCACGACGGCGCGAGATCTGGCCGCTATCAGGCGACGCGGCGCCGGCGAGGATCCGCAGCAGCGTCGACTTCCCGGCGCCGTTGGGGCCGATGAGCCCGATGCGCTCGCCCTCCTCGATCGTGAAGCTCACGCCGCTGAACAGTGGCCGCGCGCCGAAGCCCGCCTCCAGGTCTTGCGCGCTGACGACGATCGCCATCGGTCAGGCCCGGCGCTTGCCGGCCGGATGCGAGTGCGGAGGATTCGGTTGGAATCGATCGGGCCGGGCAGCGTGCGGTCGCTTGTACGGCCGCTCGCCGCCGAACGTTCCAGCGGCGGGCGGCGGCCCGGCGTGTGGCCGCGGCGCGTGCGGCTTCGCGAGATGCGGCTTTCCCGTGTGCGCCTTCGCGCCGTGCGCCTTCGCGCCGTGCGGCTTCGCGAGATGGGGAGTCGCACTTTCCGGTTTCGCGCTATGCGGCTTCGCGACATACGGTTTCGCGCTGTGCGACTTCGCACCGTCCGGCTTCGCACTGTGCGGCTTCGCGACGTCCGGTTTCGCGCTGTGCGGCTTCGCGACGTACGGCTTTGCGAAATGCGGCTCTGCGGTGTGCGGCTTCGCGACGTACGGCTTCGCACCGTGCGCGCGGCCGTCGGGTGGCGCGCCGTCGACCCGCTCCAAACGCACATGCGGCGCGCGCGGATCGGTCTCGGCCGCGGAGACCGCGAAGGCGGCTGCGGCATCGCCCGCGATCTCGAAAATCGTCTCCTGCGGGCCGATCCGGATCGTGCCGACTTCACGCCGGGTCACGCCGCCGCGCCGGCAAATGAGCGGCAGCAGCCACCGCGGATCCGCCTGGTCCTTGCCGCCCAGGTTCACGCGAAAGCGCACGCCTTCGCGCGCGAAATCACCCGGCGTCCGATGGCGCGTGGACCGCTCGGCGGAACCGGGCCCAAACCCGCGCTCGCCGCCCGCCGACGGCAGCGGAACCGGCTGCAGCCTCTCGCCCGCGGGCAGACGTTCCAGCTCACGCGTGAGCAGGCGGCGCGCCAGGTCCTCGACCGACAGCTTGCCTCGAAACGGCGCCAGCAGATCGTCGTCGTCAACCTCGGTCTCGGCGCCCGCGCCGCCGTCCGCTCCCGCCGCCGCCTGTGCGGCGCTGTCGGCGAGCAGTTCGTCGATGAGCTGCGCGCGCGCGGCGGCTGCGATCTGTTTCGCCGACGGCGGCGTGGTCCAGGGCACGCGCACCTGCGCCGCGGCGAGCAGCCGCTCGGCCTTGCGCCGCTCGGCCAGGCTCGAGATCAGCACGGCGGTCCCTTTGCGACCGGCGCGGCCGGTGCGTCCACTGCGATGGGTCAATGAGTCCGCGTTGAGCGGCAGATCGGCGTGCACGATCAGATCGACATCGGGCAGGTGGATGCCGCGCGCGGCGACGTTGGTGGCAACGAGGATCCGCGCCTCGCCCTGCCGCACCTGATCCAGCGCGCGATCGCGCTCGGCCTGCGCGCGTTCGCCCGAGATCGCGGTCGCGGCGAACCCGCGCGCGACCAGTTCGCGGTGCAGCGCGCCGACACTTTCGCGCGTGGTGCAAAACACGATCGCGCGCGCGTCGGGAGACGCTCTCAACAGATTCACCACCGCGGCCAGATGGTCGCCGCCGGCGATCAAGTGCGCGACGTAGGTGATGTCGTCGTGCGCAGCCGCCGGCGAGCGCGCGCCCGTCCCGGTGGCCGAGGCCGCGCGGCGCGGATCGATCGCCATCGCGTCGCGCTGAAAGCGCCGGGCGAGCGCGCGGATCTCGGGCGGCAGCGTCGCCGAGAGCAGCAGCGTGCGGCGCTCGGCCGGCGCCGCGCCGAGCAGCGTCTCGAGATCTTCACGGAATCCGAGGTCGAGCATCTCGTCGGCCTCATCGAGCACCACCATCTCCAGTTGGCCCAGCGACAGCTTCTCCCGCCGCATCAGATCGACCAGCCGGCCGGGCGTACCGATCGCGACGTCGACACCGCGATGGAGGGCGCGCAGATCACCGCTCACCGCGGTGCCGCCGGTGAACGAGCCCAGCCGCAACCCCGTGGTCGCCAGCAACCAGCCGAGCTCGTCGCGGACTTGCGCCGCCAGCTCACGCGTGGGGACGATGACGAGCGCGCGCGGCGCGCCGGCGACGCGCGCCGGGGCAGCGGTCGCATCCAGCAACGTGGACGCCATCGCCGCGCCGAACGCGATCGTCTTGCCGGACCCGGTCTGCGACGACACCAGCAAGTCGCGCCCGCGCGCCGCCGGATCAATCACCGCCGCCTGTACCGGCGTCGCGACCTCGTAGCTGTGCGCGGCCAGCGCCTGTAGCAATGCGGGCGGAAGCTCCGCGCCGAGATCGGAGAAGCGGATGCGGTCGGTCACGGGAGCCGTCATGGGAGGGGGAGGTCTACCCCAAGAAGAGAGGCGCGCGGGGGAAAAAGCCGGGATCAGGGGACCGAAAGGCCAGAATTCAATACCGGTCGGCCCCGGGGGGCCTCAGGCATCAGGCATCACGCATCAGGCCAGATCTCCGAAAGCCCGGGGTCCGAGGCCCTTCCGGCGGTTGCGGGGCCAGCTGCATCTCCGCCAGCAATCCCCTCAAGGTCTGGACCGCCGCGTCGAGGCTCGCGGCCGACGCGGCGCTCTCCTGCGCGGTCGCGTCGAACGCTCGACCTCGCCCAGCGTCGACGCCAGCGTGTGGATCAGCCGGTTGAGCGCGTCGCGCGCCTGCTGGTGGTGGCCGGAGTACTCGCCCTCCGTGAACTTGAGATCACCGCCACGGACCACTGGAATCGTCGGGCGAGGCGGGCGCAGGCGCGAAATTGGCCGAAAACAGGCGCGATCTGGGCCCTTGGACTAGGATGCCGTCATGACATCGACCGCGATTCTCCCGCTGTTGTGGCTGGCCGCCGCTCCCACCCCGACCGCCACGAAGCTGCCCGCCGATCTCGCCAAGGAGATGGCCGACGCGGTCGTCGCGATCGACAAGGTGCTGGGGCTGGAGAGCTGGGGCGCCCAGGCCGACAAACCGTGCATCGATCGTGGTGGGCTGGGAGCGACTGCCAAGGACGTCGGCGTCGAGGAGACGCGCAAGTGCGCCGCGACTGGGATCAGCAAGGGGCTGCCGGCGCTGGGCAAGTCGTACGTGCTCGCCATTCTCATGGCCGACATCGGGCCGGTGACCGTCGTGGCGATCGGCACCGGCGACGCCGCCGGCTGGGGCGCCTATTCGTGCGATCCGGGACGAAAATGCCCGCCGCAGAAGCTCGACGCGACCAAGAAGTGGGGCAAGCGGCTGATCGAACGGAAAGAAAAGGCCTGTGCGCAGGCGAACACGATCTGGTTTCCTGAAGGGCAGAAGGCGTGTGAGGGGGAGCCCGCGGCGCCGGCGAAGTGAAGGCTGCCGCTCCGGTCCCCTCCCCCGTCCGCCCCTGTCCGCGGGGGGAAGGGATCGGAAAGGATTCAGTCGACGAACAGCCGCGCGTTCCTGAAGATCCGCATCCATGGCGAATCTTCGTTCCACGCTCGCGGGTGCCACGACATCTGCACACTCCGGAACACCCGCTCCGGATGGGGCATCAAGATCGTTGCGCGGCCGTCGGGCGTGGTCAGCGCGGTGATGCCCCCGGGCGAGCCGTTGGGGTTCTGCGGGTAGCGCTCGGCGACGCGACCATCTCCCTCGACGAAGCGGGCGGCAACGAGCCCGCTCGCCTCCAGCGCCTCGCGCGCCGATGGTGATAGCAACTCGGCGCGTCCCTCGCCGTGCGCGACCGCGATCGGCGCGCGCGTGCCGGCCATGCCGGCGAAGAGCACGGACGGGCTCTTCTCGATCGTCACCAGCGCCAGGCGCGCCTCGAACTGATCGCTGCGGTTGCGCACGAAGCGCGGCCATTGCGCCGCGCCCGGAATCAGGTCGCGCAGGTTCGAGAGCATCTGGCAGCCGTTGCACACGCCCAGCGTGAATGTGTCGCGCCGCTCGAAGAACGCCGCCAGTACCTCGCGGGCGCGCGGATTGAACAGGATCGACTTCGCCCAGCCCTCACCCGCGCCGAGCACGTCACCGTACGAGAAGCCGCCGCAGGCCGCCAGTCCGCGGAAGCCGTCGAGCCCCGTACGGCCGGAGAGGATATCGGTCATGTGCACGTCGACCGGTTCGAAGCCGGCGCGCAGAAACGCCGCCGCCATCTCGATCTGACCATTCACCCCTTGCTCGCGCAGGATCGCCACGCGCGGCCGCGCGCCGCGCGCGATGTAGGGCGCAGCCACGTCGGCGTCGGGGTCGAAACCCAACGCGACCGTCAGGCCGGGCGCCTCGGGATCGACGCGCGCCGCCTGCTCCTCGTCGGCGCAGACCGGATCGTCGCGCAGCGCCTGCATCGCGTGGGTCGTCTCCGACCAGATTCCGCGCAGCTTCGTACGCGTCTCATCGAAGATCGCGTCGCCGCCCCGGCGGAACACCACGCGAGCGCCGGGGTGCGGGCGGCCCACGGCATAGATCGATCCGGCCAGCCCGTGGTGCCCGAAGATCTCGGTGACGCGCGCCGCGTCGCCGGCGCGCACCTGGATCACGGCGCCCAGCTCTTCATTGAACAGCGCCGCCGCCGGCGCCTCATCGGCGCCGGGTAGATCCGCGAGCTCGCACTCGAGGCCGGTCCCCGACGCGAACGCCATCTCCAGCAACGTCACGAACAGGCCGCCGTCGCTGCGATCGTGGTACGCGAGCAGCAAATCCGCCGCGCGCGCGTCCTGGAGCGCGGCGAAGAAACCGGCGAGCAACGCCGGGCTGTCGAGGTCGGGCGGCTCATCGCCGACTTTGCCGTAGACCTGAGCCAGCGCCGACCCACCGAGACGGTTCTTGCCGCGCCCCAGATCGACCAGCAGCAGCATCGTGTCACCCGCGTCGGTGCGCAACTCGGGCGTGAGCGCGCGGCGCACGTCGGCAACCGGAGCGAACGCGCTGATGATCAACGACAGCGGCGCGGTCACGCTGCGCGGCTCGCCGCCCTCTTTCCAGACCGTACGCATCGACATCGAATCCTTGCCGACCGGGATCGCGATGCCCAGCGCGGGACAAAGCTCGCGCCCGACGGCGCGGACCGCGTCGTAGAGGCGCGCGTCTTCGCCGGGGTGACCGGCAGGCGCCATCCAGTTCGCCGACAGGCGGATGTCACCGAGGCGAGCGACCGGCGCCGACGCGAGGTTGGTGATCGCTTCGGCGACCGCCATGCGCCCCGACGCCGCGGCATCGAGCAGCGCGATCGGCGCGCGCTCGCCGATCGCCATCGCCTCGCCGGCAAACGTGTCGAGGCCCGCGGTGGTCAACGCCGCGTCGGCGACTGGCACCTGCCACGGGCCGACCATCTGATCGCGCGCGCACAGACCGCCGACGGTGCGGTCGCCGATGGTGATGAGGAACGTCTTGTCGGCGATCGTCGGCAGGCGGAGCAGCCGCAGCGCCGCCTCGCGCAGATCGATCGCGGCCGTCGCTGGATCGAAGGGCTCGAGCGCCGGCTCCGCGTGTGCCACCGTGCGCGTCATCTTGGGCGGCTTGCCCAGCAGCACGCCCAGCGGCATATCGATCGCGCGCCGCTCGAGCACGCTGTCGTCGACCCGCAACATGCCGTCGTCGGTCGCCTCGCCGACGACCGCGAACGGGCAGCGCTCGCGCTCGGCCAGGCGCTCGAACGCGGCGAAACGCGCGGGCGCGATCGCCAACACGTAGCGCTCCTGGGCTTCGTTGCACCAGATCTCGAGCGGCGACATCCCCGGCTCGTCGCTGGGCACGCGCCGCAGATCGAAGCGCGCGCCGCGCTTGCTGTCGTTGACCAGCTCGGGCAGCGCGTTCGAGAGGCCGCCGGCGCCGACGTCGTGGATCGACAGGATCGGGTTCTCGCCGCCCAGCGCCCAGCAGCGGTCGATCACTTCCTGACAGCGGCGCTGCATCTCGGCGTTGTCGCGCTGGACCGACGCAAAATCGAGATCTTCGTGCGACGAGCCCGACGCCACCGACGACGCCGCCCCGCCGCCGAGCCCGATGAGCATCGCCGGCCCGCCGAGCACTACGATCGGTGCGCCGGCGGGGATCTCGCCCTTCTGCACGTGCTCAGCGCGAATGTTGCCCAGGCCACCCGCGACCATGATCGGCTTGTGGTAGCCGCGCACCTCGTAGCCCGACGGGCCGGGCGCTTCGATCTCCAGCGTGCGGAAATAGCCGCACAGGTTCGGGCGGCCGAACTCGTTGTTGAACGCGGCAGCGCCGATCGGCCCCTCGAGCATGATGTCGAGCGCCGACACGATCCGATCCGGCTTGCCGTAGTCGTGCTCCCACGGGCGCGGCGCGCCCGGCAAGCGCAGGTTCGAGACCGAGAACCCGCACAGACCGGCCTTGGGCTTCGCGCCACGGCCGGTCGCGCCCTCGTCGCGGATCTCGCCGCCCGAGCCGGTGGCGGCGCCGGGATAGGGCGAGATCGCCGTCGGGTGGTTGTGGGTCTCGACCTTTATCAATATGTGGACCGGCTCGCGCGTGAACCGATAGACGCCGGTCTCGGGATCGGGGAAGAGGCGCCCGGCGAGCGAACCTTCGATCACCGCCGCGTTGTCGCGATACGCCGACAGCACGCCGGTGGGCGACGCCTCGGTACTGCGGCGGATCATCTGGAACAGCGACTCCTCCTGCGGCTCGCCGTCGATCACGAACGCGGCGTTGAAGATCTTGTGGCGGCAGTGCTCGCTGTTGGCCTGCGCGAACATCATGAGCTCGACGTCGGTCGGATCGCGGCCGACAGCGCGATAGTGGTCGAGCAGGTAGGCAACCTCGTCGGGAGCGAGCGCCAGGCCCATCTCACGATTGGCGCGCTCCAGCGCCGCCGCGCCATCGCCACCGAGCGCGACCACCGCCAGCGGCCGCGGCTGCGCGCGCGCGAACATCGGCGCGAGATCGGCAACGCCACCGGCGGCGGCATCGTCGTCGTCGAGGAGTGACTCGGTCATGCGGTCGTGCAGCGTGCGCCGCAGCGCCGCCTCGTCGGCGACCTCACCCGCGATCGAATAGGCGACGCCACGCTCGATCCGGCGCACCGAGGCGAGGCCACAGATGTGCGCGATGTCGGTCGCCTTCGACGACCAGGGCGAGATCGTGCCCAGGCGTGGCACAACCAGCAGGTGGCGGCCTGCGACATCGTGCCGCTCCAGCGTCGGCCCATAGCGCAGGAGATGCTGCAGCGTCGCCGTCTCCTCGTCGTCCAGGCGACCCGCGAGCGCCACGAAGTGCATGAGGCGCGCGTCGAGCTCGACGACGCCGGGATTGTGCGCGCGGATCGCGCGCAGCTTCTTCGCCAGCCGCGCGGGGCCCAGCGCCGCGCCGCCGGGCAAGCGCCAAATGGCGTCGGTGCGGGCCTCGGTATGCGCGCCCGCGCTGCGGCCACCCTTGTTGGGCGTGCTCATTGTGCCACCTCCGCCGAGGCCATCGCCTCACGCCAGGAGGCACGTCCGGTCACGCGCACGTACCATTCGGCGAGCGCCGCGCGCCCGGACACCGGATCGCCCGGCACCCTCGCCTTGACGGAGGTGATGACCGCCGCCGCAGCCAGATCGGCCAGCGAGAAATCCTCCGCGAGGAACGGCCGCTTCGCGAGCACGCCGTCCATCACGCCGAGCAGGCGATCCATCTTCTGCATCGCGGCCTCACCGATCCAGTTGACCTGTTGTTCGGGCGCGGCCTTGATCTTGTGAATGTAGATGTCGACATAGGTCTGGGACAGCCCGGTCGACGCGAAGTCACACCACTGCAGCACGCGCGCGCGCGCCTGCGCCGCCGCGAGATCGCCCGCGCCGGCGACCGGCAGCAAGCGCGCCTCCGGGAAGCGCTCGCCGAGGTACCAGAGGATCGCGTCCGACTCGGCGAGCACGAAGTCGCCGTCGACAAGGACCGGGATCTTGCCGTGCGGGTTCAGCGCCAGAAACTCCGGCCGCCGCTGCTCGCCCGCGTCGAGGTTGACGGCACGGTACTCGTACGCGGCGCCGGCCTCGGCCAGCGCGACGCGTAGCTTGAGCGTGTTGGTTGCCTTGCGATTGACGTGAGCGTAGAGCGTGATCATTTCGAGGCTCAAGGACGAGTGAGAAAGCGAGCGAGGATGGTCTTCACGCCCGCGCTGGGAAAACGCACGGTGACTTTCATGTCGGCGCCCGACGATTGCCAGCCGCGCACCTCGCCAACGCCGAACTGCGGGTGGCGCAGCTTATCGCCGATATGCAGGCCGCTCGCATCGCTACCGCCGTCGCTATCGTAGTGCACGCTGAGCTCGCCGGGCGGGAGGGTACGGGAACCCTCTGAGGGTTCCCGTCTTGACGTCCGCCGCGACGTGGGCGGCGCAGCGTCGCGCTGATATTCAGGCACGTCGTCGCGATTCCATCTCCCGCCCCAAGGCCCCTGCCCCTCCGTTTCGCCGTATTGCCCGCCGTACTCGCGTGGACGCTCCATCACGATCGCGTCGATGATCTCCGGCGGCAGCTCACGCAGAAATCGGCTGGGGATGCCCGGCAGCTCCTGGCCCGACAGGCGGCGCCGGCGCACGCGCGACAGGTAAAGCTGCGTGCGCGCGCGCGTGACCGCGACGTAGCACAGGCGGCGCTCCTCCTCGACGGCCGAGTCGTCGTCGACGCTGCGCGCGTGCGGGAAGATGCGCTCCTCGAGCCCGGTGAGGAAGACCACCGGGAACTCGAGCCCCTTGGCGGTGTGCACGGTCATGAGCGACACCGCGCCCTTCTCCGGGTCGTAGCCATCGACGTCGGACGCGAGTGCGATGCGCTCGAGAAACCCCGACAGCGACGGCTCCTCCGCCTCGCGCTCGTACTCGCGCATCTGGCCAACGAGCTCGAGCAGGTTCTCCATGCGGCCCTCGGCCTCGATGGTCGACTCGGCAGCCAGCGCGTCGCGATAGCCGCTCTCCTCCAGGGCCTTTTCCGCCAGGTCCGCCGGCCCCAGCCCCGCGCCCTCGGCGCGCAGCTTGTTCATCAGCGCCACGAACGCCGCGACCTTCTTGCGCGGCCCCGCGCCCAGAATCGACTCGTCGACGGCGCACATCTCCAGCGCCGACCAGGCGGTCATCTTGCGCGCGCCCCGCTGCGCCAGTGGTAGCTCGGCCTGCGCGCCGCGCGCCGGCGGCGACGTCTCGGCGGACGGTGCGGGCGGGCCGTTGTAGACAACTTCGCTGATCTTGTCGACGGTCGCCGCGCCGATCCCGCGCGCCGGCACGTTGATGATCCGCTGCAGCGCCATGCCGTCGTCGGGGTTGGAGATCGCGCGCAGGTAGCAGATCAGGTCCTTGATCTCGGCGCGATCGAAGAAGCGCGTGCCGCCCACGACCACGTACGGCAGGTTGCGCGCGCGGAACGCGTCTTCCAGCACGCGCGACTGCGCGTTGGTTCGGTAAAAGACCGCGAAGTCGCGCGGGCTCATCCCCTCTTGCAGCAGGGCGGAGATGCGCCCGGCGACGAAGTCGGCTTCGTCGCGCTCGGTCTCGCCCTCGAACAGCACGATGCGCGCGCCGTCGCCCGCCTCGGTGAACAGGCGCTTGGGACGCCGCTCGGAGTTGCACGAGATGATCGCGTTCGCGGCGCGCAGGATGTGTCCGGTCGAGCGGTAATTTTGTTCCAGCTTGACCACGCGCGCGCCGGCGTGGTCGCGCTCGAAGTCGAGGATGTTGCGGATGTCCGCGCCGCGCCACTTGTAGATCGACTGATCCTCGTCGCCGACGACGGTGATGCTGGAGGTGCGGTGCGAAAGGCAGCGCACCAGCTTGTACTGCACGCTGTTGGTGTCCTGGAACTCGTCGACCAGCACGTGATCGAACCGCTCGGCGAGCTGATGCGCGGTGGGCGTGTCGCCGAGACAGATCTGCAGCGCCGCGATCAGCAGCCCGCCGAAGTCGGTGGCGTTGGCGGCCGCGAGCCGCTCCTCGTAGAGCTTGTACGCCTTGGCGACCACGTCGTCGAAGTAGTCGCCGGGCTGGAACGAAGCGGCGGTGATGCCCTGGTTCTTCGCGCGATCGATCGCCGACAGCACCTGGCGCACCGGAAAGAGGCGCTCGGGCACCTTCAGATCGGTGAGAACGCGCGCGAGCAGCCGCTTCTGATCATCGTCATCGTAGATGACGAAGTCCTTGCGTAGCCCGACCGCGGTGCCCCACTGGCGCAGGAGGCGCGCCGAGACCGAGTGAAACGTGCCGACCCAGAGCCCGCTCACGCCCGACTTCAACAGACTTCCCACGCGCTCGCGCAGCTCGCCGGCTGCCTTGTTGGTGAAGGTCACCGCCAGGATGCGGCGCGGGTCGGCGCCCGACGCGACCAGGCGTGCCAGCCGGAACGTGATGACCCGCGTCTTGCCCGAGCCGGCGCCGGCGACGACCAGCAGTGGCCGGCCGGGATAGGTCACCGCTTCCAGCTGCGCGGGGTTCAGCTCCTTCGCCAGAGCTTCGCGCGAAAACCGGCTGGTTGCGGGCGGTTCTCCGCCCTCCGCGCCCCGCGCGGGGGCGGCGGCGGTGCGGGTCTCGGCTCCGGCCTCCATCGCCGCTACTTTGTCAGAGTGGCCCGCAACATTCGAGTGTCAAAGGCATTGTGTCATCAGGCAGCGCGGCCTCCATCCGACTGCCAGCAAGACGCCCACCGCGACGGCGAAGCAGCTGAGCAGGATCGACTCGCGCACCATGCTCGCGCGCATGCGGCATTTCCAGTGCGCGGTGACCACCGTGTCGTCGGGCAGATTGACGCGCGCATAGCGCAACACCGCGAACTGAAACCGCAGCGACGCGAAGAACGAGAACAGCGTGCGACGCGGGTGGCGCGGGAACGCGGCCCGCACCTCCGCGGGGATCGCCTCTAGGAATCGCGCCTGCAGCCAGACTTGATAGAAGACCTCGACGGTATAGAGAAGCACCAGCGGCGCGAGAACGAACAGACCAACACTCGAGCGATCCATCTCTCGGGGCAGGTGCAATCTCAGGGCCCACCTCGGCGAAGGGACCCACCCTGCAGACTACCCGCCGCAGCCGATACGGCTCAAATCCATCGCGATCTCGTCGAGCCAGACCACGAAGCCGGGCGTCGACGTCTGATAATTGTTCCACCCGACTGAAAGGCTATTGAAGACCACCGGGATCTCGGCGTTGGTGAAGTTGCCGGCGCCGTTGGTGATGGCGATCGACGTGAGCTCGCTGCCGTCGAAGTAGTAGTGATAGCTCTGGGTCGCATAGTCGACGTGCCATTCGGCGCAGTGCCATTTGCCGTCGTAGGTCCAGTTGTAGGCGCTGCCGGTGCCGAACTCGGCGCGCGTGTCGGGCTGCACGTTGTAGAGGAACTGATGGTGGCCGGTCGTGTCCTCGACGGTGTCGACCACGCGGACCTCGATGTTGCCCGAGACCGGGCTCACCGCAGCGCCCGCCACCAGCGTCGAGTGCACCACACCCGCCGACGGCTTCGGCGCCGGGGTCTGCACCCTGTAGAAGATCCGCCCCCAGTGGCTGCCGCCGAGAGCGGCGACCGGCGCGCCGGCGAGCGTGATGCGCCGCGGACCGCTCGGTGCCGCATCGATGCGCATGGCGTGCGCGCCGCGATAGACGTTGCCGGCGTCGGCGATCACGTCGACGGCACCGGCGCGGGCCCAGCCCACAGGCGCCGCGTTGTTTCCGACGGCGGTCGTCTCGAACCCCTCGCAGACGATGTAGCGCCCCGTCGCGCACAGCGACGGGCCGCCCATTCCGGCGGTGCCGCCCGCGCCGCCAACCCCCGGCACGCCGCCGGTGCCCGCACCCCCGGCGCCGCCCATGGCCGCGCCGCCCATGCCGCGGCCGCCGTTTCCGCTGCCGCCCGTCCCCCCGGCCAGGGCGTCCGAACGGGTGTCACGCACCGCGGAATCGACCGCGGGTGCACCGCCAAGGGCGCCGCCATCATTTGCGGCGCCAGCTCTATGCGATGCGCAGCCACCCAGCAACAGCAATGGCAACAGAGCGGTCCGGAGCGCCAAGTGACGCACGGACTTGAGTGTAAGGGAGGTTAAGGAGAAGGTGTGGCTCGGCCGCTACGTGCTGCGGCGCGATGGGTCGCGCGGCGCCTCGCGACTAGGGGGGGATTCTCGATAGTCTCTGGCGATTTGACGAAGTTGGGCAGCCAGGACGGGGTAGCGACCCGCCGTGCGGTTGGCGATGTCGTCGAGCGTCGCGGCGTACGAGTCCGACTCGCGATCCCGGTTGCCGAGTTTGTGCGCTGACATATCGGGCTAGTGCCCCCACCCACGGCCGATCAGGCAGGGGTGCGTAAAAAAAATGCATAATGAACACACCTACTCGCGCACCTTCATCAAAAAAAGCACATCGAGTGATCGATTTCCCCGGCGTCGTGCGACCTCCGGCGGGGGGTCCCGCGCAAGGTCGGCCCCAATCGGATGAGTCAGTCAGTTGAACGTGATCTGGCGGCGGGTCAGCAGATCGACGACACCGGCGATCACCTGCTCTTCGGGCTCGGTGCCCCGGATGCGCAGATCGAACGGCAGGTGGCTGTCGCCGGCCGGGTCGACGTCGATCAGAATCGTTGGCGTGTCCGGAATCAGCGCCTGGACCGCGCCGGCATCGGCCAATCCAATGGCGTTGGTCGTCGAGACCACCAACATCCCGGAATTGAGAAGCAGGTGCGCGACCTCGCCGAACCGGCGCACCAACTCTGACTGAGCGGCGTCCACCCACAGGTCGTGGTCGACGCCCAGCAAGACGTTCTTGCCGTCGAGCATGTAGACGTTGCGCCCGCGGTCGAACAGCGCCTTCTCCAAGGCGCGCGCGTACTTGTGCTTGCCCGAGCCGGCGGGGCCCACGAACATGATCAGCGCCGACCGGTGGCCGGAGCGCTGCGTGCGCTGCTCGGAGGTTACGCCGCCCGCAACCCAGTTGAAGTCGCGCGTGCGCGCCTCGGCGCGCAGGTCCTTGAGCTCGTCGGCGACGGCCGCGGTGACGATGCCGCCCCCGGCGACGTCGTAGCCGTCGACGATCACGAAGCGGCCGGTCGCCTCGCAGTCGCCGGTCAGGTCGAATGCGACCGGCTGCCGCGTTTCCAGGATCACGTCGGCGACGTCGTGCCGCCCGATGTGGTCCTTCTCGAGCACGCTGCCGAGCTCGGACGCGTCGATGACCTTGAGGATGCGATGGATGCGTACCGGCACCGCCGCCGTGCCGAGCTTGAGCTTGTAGTCGCGCCCGCTGACGAACGGCTTCTTACCGAGCCAGATCATGTTGGTGCGCAGGCGCGTGCTGACCAGCGGCGCGCGGTCGCTGTGGCTCATGACCTCGCCGCGGGTGACGTAGATCTCCTCGCTCAGCGTGAAGCCGGTCGACCAGCCGGCCTCGATGCGGTCGCGCGGTGGCGTGTTGAAGCCCTCGACCGACTTGATGGTGCTGACCTTGTTCGACGGCGAGAACACCACCTTGTCGCCGACGCGCACCTGGCCGGCCTCGACGCGGCCGGCGATGATGCGGCGGTCGTCGCCGCGGCTGGTGAACTTGTAGACCGCCTGCACCGGCATGCGCATCGATTGGTCGTTCCTGGGCGGCGCCTTGGTCAGGCCGTCGAGCGCTTCGAGAAGCGTCGGCCCGGTGTACCAGGGCATGCCCGCGCCGCGCGCGGCCAGGTTCTCGCCGAGGATCGCGCTCACCGGGATGAAGCGCTGCGGCCGCACCGCGCCGATACCTTCGAGGAAGGCGCGATACTCCTGCTCGATCGCGTGGAACGTCGCCTCGCGATTGCCGACCAGGTCCATCTTGTTGACGCAGACGATCACCTGGCGGATGCCGAGCATCGACAGGATGTAGCCGTGGCGGCGGCTGTTCTCGCGCACGCCTTCCTTGGCGTCGATCACCAGCACGGCGGCCTCGGCGCGCGCCGCGCCCGAGATCATGTTCTTCAGGAACTCGATGTGACCGGGCGCATCGATGATGATGTAGTCGCGCTTGTCGCTCTTGAAGAAGCAGCGCGCGGTGTCGATGGTGATGCCCTGGTCCTGCTCGTCGCTGAGCGCGTCGAGCAGGAACGCGTACTCGAACGGCTTGCCGGTACGCTCGCACTCGCGCTTCACCGCGTCGAGCTTGCCCTGCGGCAGCGCGCCGGTGTCGGCGAGCAGTCGGCCCACGACCGTGCTCTTGCCGTGATCGACGTGCCCGACGATCACGACGTTCATTTGATCGCGCTGCGCTTCAGCCACCGCGCGATTCCATATCACGAGTCACGAGGCACACGGTCGATTACATGTATCCGTCGCGGCGCAGCTCTTCCAGGCCGTGCTTGCCGTCCTGCAGGCGGCCCGAGCGCTCGGCGATGTTGCGCAGCTTGCCGCTCTTGAGCTCGACGATGATGTCGTCGACGTTCTTCGCCGTGCTCTGGATCGGCGCCTGGCAGGGACCGCAGCCGAGGCTCCGGTAACGCGTGCCCTGGCCCTGATCGTAGTAGAGCGAAACCGTCGGGATGTTCTCTTGCTTGATGTACTCCCAGATGTTGAGCTCGGTCCAGTCGAGCAGCGGGTGCACGCGTACGTGCGTCCCCGGCGCGAAGTCGGTCTTGAACTGGTTCCAGAACTCGGGCGGCTGGTCGCCGACGTCCCAGGCGTTGTTCTTGTCGCGCGGCGAGAAGTAGCGCTCCTTCGAGCGACTGCCCTCCTCGTCGGCACGCGCGCCCACGATCACGCCGGTGTACGGCTCGCGATCGGCGTCGGGCTCGTACTTGCCGGTGTCGAGATTGAGCCGCATGCGCAGCCCGGTCCCCTGCAGCGTCGCCTTGAGCGCGTCGCGCTTGAGGATACCGCAGCAATCGACGCGCGACAGCTTGTCGGGGTGGCCATCGGGCAGGTGCTGCGTCGCCGGGAAGGTGCGGCCCTGGCGGATCGCCTCGGCGTCCTGGCCGACGATCATCGTGAGCCGATACTCGCGCGCGAGCCGGTCGCGGTACGAGATCATCTCGGGCAGCTTGTAGCTGGTGTCGATGTGCACCAGCGGGAACGGAATGTGGCCGAAGAACGCCTTGCGCGCGAGCCACAACAGCACGGTCGAATCCTTGCCGATCGACCAGAGCATGCAGAGGCGCTCGAAGTGCCGGAAAGCCTCGCGAAAGATGTAGACGCTCTGCTGCTCGAGCTGCTCGAGGTGGGTCATGCGCGAGGGGTGGTCATGTCACGATAGAGACGCGGAGTCCAGCATTGAAGACAGAGGGTTGCCTCTCGCAAGGCCTGCCCTCTCCCCGGCCCTCTCCCGCAGACGGGAGAGGGTGACTCGGTGAAGCAAGGCTGGCTCGAAACGCATCCGATCCGGTCCCTCTCCCGTCTGCGGGGGAGGGTTCGGGAGAGGGCAGGCCTGGCGAGAGGCGAGCCTCGCGCTAGCCTTGCGAGTGGCAACGCGCTCAGTTCGGCGCGGCCAGCAACTCCCGCTCCGCGTCCCGCAGCGTCTGCTTCCATTCCGGATCCCCCGGCACGGCCGCCACGGCGCGGCGGTAGAGCTTCACCGCGTCACCGATGCGGCCTATGCGCCGCAGGTGGTCGCCGTAGTCGACGAGCGTCTGGTGACAACCGTCGCGGTCGTTCCTCAGCGCCGCCTCGAACAGCTCCGCGGCGCGCGCGGTGTGGCCGGCGTAGCCGTGCTCGACCGCCGCCTGGTGCAGCGCCCAGTGATCCTCGGGCTCGACGCGCAGCGCGTGATCGTACGACTCCGCCGCCTCGCTGTGGCGCTCCATCTCGGCGTAGATGTCGCCGCGGATGGCCGCCAGGAAGAACGGGTCGCCGCCGCGGTCGGCCGCCGCCGTGATCGACTCGAGCGCCTCCAGCGTGCGCCCCTGCTCCAGCAGCACCTGCGCGAGCTTGGCGTAGCCGAGCCCATAGGTGGTGTCCATCTCGACGACCTTGCGGAACGCCATCTCGGCGCCCTTGAGATCGCCCGCCTCCAGGTGTGCGTCGCCCAGCTCGCGCCAGCCCTCGACCAGGAACGGATCAAGCTCGGTCGCACGGCGCGCCGCTTCCAGCGCGCCGCGATCGCGGATCGCATTCAGCGCCTCGGCGAGCAGCGCGTGCGACGAGCCGAGATCGGCGGCCGGGCCTGGCGCCACCGCGGCGCGCGCCTCGCGCACCGCCTGCTCGGGGCGCCCGGCTTCCAGCGCCTCGCGCGCGCGCTGCAGGCTCTTGAGGCCCGGGAGCAGCGCCGGCGGGCGCTGTTTCAGCTTGGTGGCATCGGTGTCCTCGGGCACCAGCGCCAGCACGATGCGCAACGCGAGATCGACCGTCGCCGCCGACTGCTCCGCGGCGATCGCCTGCAACGCCTCCGCGCGCCAGAACGCCGCGGTGGCCGACGACGCCGCCCCCAGCACGCGACGTGCGCTGGCCATGGCGACCGCGTCGCCGCGCTCGGACGCGAGCACGTAGACCAGCGCCGCTGCATCGAGCCGTGCGTCGTCGTCGCGCGCAGTGAGCGGTTCGAGCGCGATCGCGTCCTCGAACGCGCGCGTCGCCGCGGTCCAGTCCTCGTGGCGAACCGCGCGCATCCCCAGCGTCAGCAGCAATGCCGGTGTGGGCGGCAGCGCGGCGCGCAACGCCGCGGTCAAGGTTGCGTCGATGTCGTCGAGCCGGCCCGCGTGCTCTTGCAAGTCCGCGAGCGTGAGCCAGTGATCGGCCAACCCGGGATCACGGCGGCAGCGCTCGAGTGCCAGCGCGAGCGGTTCTGCGTCAGGACGCGCGGCAGCCGCGAGCTCGGCGGCCAGCACATGCAGGAAGCGTAAAAAAGAGGTGCCCACGCGATCGACGCCGCGGTCGCTCACCTCGACGACGGGCCATTCACCGTCGGTGGTCGCCTCTTCCGCGTCGAGCGCGAACCGCCGGCCCGCGCGCTCCATCACGGGCCACAGCCCGGCCGGCCAAGAAGGCGACGGCAAAGGCGCGCGGCTACCGTCGCGTTCGGATTCGGCGCGCCGCTGCGCGGACTCGGCGAGCGTGAGGATCTTGATCTCCGACCCGAGCACGCCGCCATCGTGCGCGCTCAGGAATGCCGCGAAGCCGGGCGGCGCCCAGCGTCCCATCGCCGATTGGAATCGAGCAGCCGCATCGGAACCGGCTCCTGGAAAAAGCGAAGCCCCCGGAAGCGCTGAGACTTCGCGCTCCAGTTCGCCGATGAGGGTCTTGGCGGGGTCGACCATTTTGTATGTCTAGCACGGCTACAGCGCGCGCAAGGTCCGTCACCCTTCTACCCACATTGCCATATCGACGCCCACCGACGCGTGCGCAACGAAGCGTTACCGCTGCACGTTCACCGAGGAGACCCGGATCTTTTTTGAGAATCGATTCGGTACTGCAGAAAACTCACGCAAGCGACCCGAAAAGAGGGAAACTCAGGCGAATCGAAATGGGTCGGATTCTTCTCTGCGACGACGAAGACTCGCTTTGCCGGAGCTTGGGGCGCATCCTGCGCTCCGCCGGTCACGACGTCGTGACCGTCGACGGTCCGGGCGGCTACGCTCGCCTGCGGCAGGAGCGCTTCGATCTGATCCTCACCGATATCCGGATGCCCGGCTTCAACGGGTTCGAGATCCTCGCCGCCGCGCGCACGCATGCGCCCGGCACGCCGGTGATCGCGATGAGCGGCAGCGCCGAGATCCCCGACGCGGTCAGGGCGATGCACGCCGGCGCGCGCGACTTCTTGATCAAGCCGTTCGAGATCAAGGCGCTCGAAGAAGCGGTCTCCAACGTGCTGAAGCCGCAGCCACCCGAGGTCGCGCCGCCGGATCCGATCATCTGGCGCGATCACAATGCGCCCTGGATGCTCGGCAACGACCCGGCGATGCTGCCGGTGTTCAGCCTGCTGTCGCAGGTCGCCGACACGCGCTGCACGGTCCTCATCACCGGCGAGTCGGGCACGGGCAAGGAGCTGGCGGCGCGCTCGCTGCACGCGGGCTCGTCGCGCGCGTCGAAGCCGTTCGTCGCGGTGAACTGCGCGGCGATCCCCCCGTCGCTGGTCGAGTCGGAGCTGTTCGGCCACGTGAAGGGCGCATTCACCGGCGCGACCACGTCGCGCGTGGGGCGGTTCGCGCAGGCCGACCGCGGCACGATCTTCCTCGATGAGATTGGCGAGATGGAGACGGGCGTGCAGGCCAAGCTGCTGCGCCTGATCCAGGACGGCGAGCTCATGCCCGTCGGCGACGAGACCGCGCAGAAGATCGACGTGCGGATCCTGGCGGCGACCAACCGCAACCTCGAGCGCGAGGTGGCGGTCGGACGCTTCCGCGCCGACCTCTACTGGCGGCTCAACGTCATCCCAGTCGAGATGCCGAGCCTGCGCGCGCGGCAAACCGACATCACACGGCTGGCCGAGCACTTCCTGACACGCGCCAATGAGCGACACCGGCGGCAGGTGACAGCGCTCGACCCGCAGACGATGGCGGCGCTGCGCGCCTACCCCTGGCCGGGCAACATCCGCGAGCTCGAGAACGTCATCGAGCGGATAGTGATCGTGAAGGGGAGCGGCACGCTGATGCCGGTGGATCTGCCACCCGCGATCCGCACCCCACGCGAGGTGACACCCCCGGCGTCGCCACAGCTCGAGCTGCCGAGCAACGGGACCGACCTGCGCGCGATGCTCGAGGCGGTCGAGGAGCGCATGATCGGCGAGGCGCTCGAGCGCACCGGCGGCAACAAGAACCGCGCCGCGGAGCTGCTGGGGTTGAACCGCACGACGCTGGTCGAGAAGCTGCGCCGAAAGCGCGGCGTGACTCCGCCCCAGATCTGACGAGACTCGCGGCTCGCAAGGCCTGCCCGAGCGTCGCCCGCTCGCAAGGCCTGCCCGAGCGTCGCCCGCTCGCAAGGCCTGCCCGAGCGTCGCCCGCTCGCAAGGCCTGCCCGAGCGTCGCCCGCTCGCAAGGCAGCGGTCCTCCGCCGTTCTTATCCCCTCTCCCCCGTTCCGACGGGGGAGAGGGTTAGGGTGAGGGGGCCCCGACTTCTCTACCGCACCGCTACGTCAGCTTCGGAAGCGCCTCGGCCATGCGCTTGACGCCCTCTTCGACGTTCTTCATCGACGTCGCATACGACAGGCGCACGAAGCCCGGCGCGCCGAAGGCCGAGCCCGGCACGACCGCCACGCGAGCGCCCTCGATCAGGTACTCGCACAGCTGGCCGTCGTTCTCGATCTTCTTGCCCTCGGGCGTCTTCTTGCCGATGAACGCGTTGAGGTCCGGGAACGCGTAGAACGCGCCCTTCGGCTCGACGCACTTTACGCCCGGGATCTCGCGCAACCCCTTGACCATCGCCTTGCGGCGCTTGTCGAACTCCAGGCGCATCATCTCGAGGTCGGTCGTCGGGCCCTCAATCGCCGCGAGCGCCGCCGCCTGCGCCATCGACGCCGCATGCGTCGTCGACTGGCCCTGAAGCGTCGCCATCGCCTCGACCACCTCTTTTGGCGCCGCGGTGAAGCCGACGCGCCAGCCGGTCATCGAGTACGCCTTGGACACGCCGTCGATGATGATGGTGTGCGCCCGCACCTCGGGGCTGATCGTCGCCGGCTGGAAGAACTTCGCATCTCCGTACAGCAGCGTGCGGTAGATGTCGTCGGTCATCAGCCAGATGTCTTTATCGACCGCCAGCTTGGCCAGCCCGCGCAGCGTCGCCTCGTCGTAGACCGCGCCGGTCGGATTCGACGGCGAGCAGACCAGGATGATCTTCGTGCGCGGCGTGATCGCGCGCGCCACGTCTTCGAGCCGCACGTTGAAGTTCTCGTCGGCCGAGGTCGGCACGTTGACTGGCCGCCCGCCCGCGAGCTTGACGATGTCGTTGTAGCTGACCCACGCCGGCGTCGGAATGATGACCTCGTCACCCTCGTCGACCAGCGCGTGGATCGCGTTGTAGAGCGACTGCTTCGCGCCCGAGCTCACGATGATCTCCGACATGTCGAAGGTCAGGCCGTGCGCCTTGCCCAGCCACGCGGCGACCGCCTTGCGCAGCGGGATCGTGCCCTCGACCAGCGTGTACTTGGTGTCGCCAGCGTCGAGCGCCTTCTTCGCCGCTTCCTTGATGTGGGCCGGCGTGTCGAAGTCGGGCTCACCCGCTCCGAAGCTGATCACGTCGATCCCTTTGGCCTTCAGCGCTTTCGCCTTCGCGGACACGGCCAGAGTGGGCGAGGGCTCAATGACAGACAATCTGCGCGCCAGCTTCACGGACCTGCTCCTTTCAGTTTCTTCGCCCGCAAGGCCGAGACGACTGACGGCGGAACCATCCGCGCCACATCCCCGCCCATCAGGGCAACCTCTTTTACCAGAGAAGAGGAAACATAAAAGCTCTCCTCGCTGGTCATCAGAAAGACTGTCTCGACCTCGGGTGCCAGGTGCCGGTTCATGTGGGCCAGCTGAAACTCGTACTCGAAGTCTGCGATCGCGCGCAGGCCGCGGATCACGACCCCGGCCTTGCGCCGCTTGACGTACTCGACCAGCAGGCCCTGGAAGGCGTCGACCTCTACGCGCGCGTCGGTGCCCAGCGCGTCAGCAATCATCGCGCGCCGCTCCGCGATCGAGAACAGCGGTTCCTTGCGCACGTTCTCGGCCAGCGCGACCACGACGTGGTCGAAGAGCTTCAGCGCGCGGCGCAGGATGTCGACGTGCCCGTTCGTGATCGGGTCGAATGTCCCCGGATATACGGCGAGCAAGCTCATGCAGGCCCCTGCCCTGGCGCGGCCAGGTTACAACACCCCTCCGCTCGTCACGAGTCGGAGCTTCTAAAGAATGAGAGCTCCGTATCGCCGTAGTGACGGCGATCGGTGAGGAAGAGGCCGCCGATGGACGCCGACGGTTGATGACGCCGGTCATGCTCGACGATCACCACCGCGCACGAGGTCAGGAGGTCGCCGCCACAAAGCTCAGCCAGAACGCCCTCGGTCTCCTTGGCGTACGGCGGATCCAGGAAGACCCATGAGAAGCGCTCGCCGCGCGCCGCCAGGCGGCGCAGGGCGGCGCAGACCTCGGCGCCGACGACGCTGGAGCGGTCCTCGAGGCCGAGCTCGCGCAGGTTGCGGCGCAGCACCACCAGCGCCTGGTGGTCGCGCTCGACGAAGACCGCGCGACGCGCGCCGCGCGAAAGCGCCTCCAGACCGAGCGCGCCGGTGCCCGCGTACAGATCGAGCACGCTGCCATCTGGCGGAGGTCCGAGAATGTTGAAGATTGCTTCTCGAACTTTTGCTGCCGTCGGCCGGGTGTGCGCGCCTCGGGGAGCCCGGAGCCGACGCCCACGATCCGACCCGCCAGTGAGCCTCATTACGGCCCTCTTACTACCTCGCGCAGCACCGGAGGTCAAATCAGACCCAGCACGAACGTCGCTAGGCACGCCGCGCTGGTGGACGCGGCGCACACAGGAGACCTCCTGGTGGGAGGAGCCCCAAATCATCAATGTCGCCTAAGGCTTAAGCGACTGTATCTGATACACTGACTACGAATTTTATGGCGCTGGTGGGAGCTTTCTTCGACGTCGACCGAACTTTGGTGGCTTGCAACACGGGCCGCCTGTTTCTGCGGGACCTGCGCCGGAGGGGCGAGATCTCGTTCCTGCGCGCGCTCCGCGCGATGGGCTGGATGCTGAAATATCATCTGTCCCTAATTGATCTCGACGCGGTGGCCGCAAAGCTGGCCGAACAGATGCGCGGCTGGTCGGAGCGCGAGTTCGCCGAACGCTGCAAGCGCTGGGTGGAGGACGAGATCCTGCCGCTGCTTTTGCCCAGCGCCCTGCGCCAGATCGAGCACCACCGGCAAGAGGGGCACCTGCTGGCAATCCTGTCGTCGTCACCGATGTACGTGACGCGGCCGATCGCGGAGACGCTGGGCCTCGACGAGGTCCTGTCGACGCAATTCGAGGTCGCGGACGGCGCCTTCACCGGCCGCCTGATCGGCCCGGCCTGCTTCGGCAAGGGCAAGGTCCACTGGGCCGAGGATCTCGTGTCGCGGCGATCAGTCGATCTCGACTCGAGCTTTTTTTACACCGATTCGTATAGCGACCTGCCAATGCTGGAGCGGGTCGGGCACGGCGTGGTGGTCAACCCCGACCCCCGCCTCAAGCGCACGGCCAAACGGCGCGGCTGGCCGGTGCAGAACTGGCAGGAGGTACAGGCATGAGCGTCTATTCGGCCCCTTGGTACACGCCGGCGGTCCAGCGGCTGCTGGATCTCGCGCTCGAGGAGGATGTCGGCCGCGGTGACGTGACGACGTCGTCGGTGATCGACGAAGCCCAGGAAGCGGAGGGTGACATCACCGCCGGCGAACGGCTGGTGGTGTGCGGACTGGGCGTCGTCGAGGCGGTGTTCACGCGCTTCGATTGGCGCACGCGCGTGCGCATGAAGGTCGCCGACGGCGATCCGGTCGCGCCAACGACCACCGTGGCGACCGTGCGCGGGCCAGCGGCGGCGCTGCTGGCGGGCGAGCGGACCGCGCTCAACTTCCTGCAGCGGCTGTCCGGTATCGCGACGCTGACCCAGGCGTTCGTGGGCGCGGTCGAGGGCGCCAAGCTGCGCATCACCGACACGCGCAAGACCATGCCGGGCGCACGCGCTCTCGAGAAGTACGCCGTGCGTATCGGCGGCGGCGGAAACCATCGCGCCGATCTGTCGTCGGGGATCCTGATCAAGGACAACCACGTCGCGCTCTGCGGCTCGGTGCGCGAGGCGGTGCGACGCGCACGCGCCACGGCCCCGCACAGCCTGCGGATCGGCGTCGAGGTCGACACGCTGGCGCAGCTGGACGAAGCGGTCGAGGCCGGCGCCGAGGTGGTGCTGCTCGACAACTTCTCGACGCGCGACCTCAGCGAGGCGGTGCGCCGCGTACGCGACCGCGCGCCGCGCGTGGTGCTGGAGGCATCGGGTGGCGTGACGCTCGACCGCATCCGCGAGATCGCGAAGACCGGCGTCGACGTGATCTCGATCGGCGCGCTCACCCATTCAGCGCGCGCGGTCGACTTCTCGTTCTCGGTGCGGCCAGCGGAAGCGGGACGCGGCAGCAGCGACCGCTAGACGCCGACGACCGCAAATTGGCCTCCGCCAACCCGTTCGAGCCGCTCGACAGGGAGCGCGTCGCGCGAGCGCTGACCACGCGCTGGCTCGGGCGGCCGTGCGAATACCTGGCGTCGTGCGGATCAACCAACGACGTCGCGGCGGCGCGCGGACGGGCGGGCGCCGCCGAAGGTCTGGTCGTCATCACCGACGAGCAGACCGGCGGACGCGGGCGCCTCGGGCGCAGCTGGCACGCGACGCCGGGCGCGAACCTCACGTTCTCGGTGCTGCTGCGGCCGGCGCGGCCGCCGGTCGAGGTGCCGCCGCTCACGCTGCTCGCGGGCGCGGCGGTCGCGGCGGCACTCACTGGGTTCGGCGTGAATCCGCAGCTGAAGTGGCCCAATGACGTCCAGCTCCTGGCGAGCTGCGCGCCGCTGGGAACGCCACAACCCGAGCCGCCGAAGAAGGTTGCGGGCATCCTCACTGAGATGGCGAGCGAGGGCAATCGCGTCGGGCACGTCGTGGTCGGCATCGGACTCAACGTCAACGAGACCGCGCTGCCGCCCGAGCTCGCCGGCCGCGCGACCTCGATGGCGCTGGCGCAGGGCCGCAGCTTCGATCGTATCGAGGTGCTCGACACGGTTCTGTGTGCGTTCGAAGACGCGTACGACGATTTTCGGAAGAACGGCCCGGCCGCGTCGGTGCGTTGGTGGGAGATCTACGGCGCGATCGGCACCCACGCCCGCGTTCGTGTCGGTGAGCACGATCTCGAAGGCAAGGTCCTGGGCCTCGACCCCGACGGCGCCCTCCGAATCGCTGCCGATGACGGCCGCGTGCATCGCGTGGTATCAGGGGAGATCACATGAACGCGATTCAAGCCGCGATCCTGGGGCTGGTGCAGGGCGTGACCGAGTTCTTGCCGATCTCGTCGACCGCCCACCTGCGCATCGTGCCGGCGCTCGCCGGCTGGGACGATCCGGGCGCGGCGTTCACCGCCGTCCTGCAGCTGGGCACGCTGGCGGCGGTCATCGTCTTCTTTCTCGGCGAGCTCATCCGCATGTTGCGGGCGGCGCTCCAGGCACTGCGGGCACCGTCCGGCACCCGCCCGAGCACCGACGCGCGCCACCTGGGTTACCTGATCGTGGGCACGATCCCGATCGGCGTGGTCGGCCTGTTGCTGCGCCACGCGGTCGAGGGCGCTTTCCGATCGTTGTGGGTCGTCGCGATCGCGCTCATCGTCGTGGCGCTGGCGCTGGCCTGGATCGAGCGGCGTCGGCAGACCGCGCAGGGCCGCGACCTGGACGACATCACCCTGCGCGACGCGATCTTGATCGGCTGTGCTCAAGCCCTGGCGCTGGTGCCCGGGGTGTCGCGCTCGGGGATCACGCTGCTGGCGGCGATGGCGCTGGGCATCCGGCGCGACGCGGCCGCGCGCTTCTCGTTCCTGCTGTCGATCCCGGCGGTCGGTGCGGCCGGCATCTTCGAGCTGCCCAAGATCATGCACGCGCACGACATCGGCGGCACACCGCTGGCGATCGGCTTGATCGTGGCGGCGCTCTCCGGCTACGCCAGCATCGCCTGGCTGCTGAAGTTCCTGCGCACGCGCAGCACCATGCCCTTCGTGATCTACCGGGTGGCGCTGGGCGTGGCGATCATCGCGATGCTGGCGTCCGGCCGCCTCGGCTGACCACCCGGTCCCCTCCCCTGTCCGCACCTGTCCGCGGGGGAGGGTTAGGGAGAGGGCGAACCTTGGAAGAACCGACGCACGAGCGGGCACCTAACCGACCGTCGACTGAATAGCCGCCCAAACGCAAAGAACGCCAAGTCCGGACTCCGATGGTCCGAATCTTGGCGTTCTCCAACGCCTGGACGGCGTTGACCTAGCTGAAGCGCAGACTAACCGTCGGTCGCGGCGTCGCTGGCTGCTGCTGTATCGCCGCCCGACGCGGTGTCGGTGCTGGACGGCATGTCGATGGGCGCGTCGACCGTCGAGCCGGTATCGGTGGACGTCCCGGTGTCGTCCGGGCCCGCGTCGACGACGACGCCGGGAGCTCCAATGGCGATGGAGTCGATGTGCACCACGCCGGTCGTATAGGTGCCGCTGCCGCCGGTCTGGATCAGGATGTCGATCTCGCGAACGTCGCACGGATCGTACCCCTGAGGGGGAATCCCCGGGGGGTTGCTGACGTCGATGGTGAGCATTTGCCAACCCAACGAGGAGTCGAGGGCGACCGAGTTCCCCGGGGCGTAGTTGTAGAGACCGGTCGTCTTCAGGGCGATGGCGGCGGTCCCCACGTTGGCCGGGCCGGTGTTGAGGGTACCAGGGCTCAGCTTGACAAAGGCGGTGACCGTCTCGCCCGCCATATTGAGGCTCGTCATGTTCTGCGCGAACAGCAGCGTCTCGTTGGGCGCGTCGAACGGGATGGTCAGCTTCACCGAGCCGAGGACTGGCGTCGCCGGCATGCCGTCGGTGTTGTCGATCTCGACGATGGTGCCAGAGGCTGTGCCGCCATCCGGGCCGGGGATCGGCGCAAGCGTGCCGGGGGTCGAGTTGGTGGCGACGACCCAGCCGTCGAGGATGGCGCCAAAGGTGCTGGTGTGGGAATACTTGGGGCCGTTGCACGCCGGGTTGCCGGCGGCACCGCCCGTGGCGCCTCCAGCCCCTTTACCGCCCGTGCCTTTGCCGCCAGAGCCAGCGTCGTGACCGGCGTCTTGCCCAGCTGCTCCGCCCACCCCGCCGCCGCTGGATGAGCTTCCGCAAGCCGCGGCCGAGAGGCCCAGCGCGGCTGAAAAAACGACTGCCAGATATTTCATGTTCGCTCGTGAAGGTGTCGGACTCATGTCGCCATACTAGGGCAACACCTGCACGAAACCTTCAGAAAAATATTCTGCGGAACGCGGGGCCGGCGATCGCGCTCAGCCGACCAGGCCCGGCAGCGGCCCGGTCCACTGCGTGGAGTCGCCCAGTGACGGCAGGTTGACCCCAAAGATAGGGGCCAGCGCCAACCACAGGTCGTTCCAGGGGCGGTTCCCGGTCGCGTTCTCGAGGCCGGCCTGGGGACCGTCTGTGATCTTGAGATACTGGCCGCCCTTGATACGCGTGTTCTTGCCGCCGAAAACCAGCAATGGGACGTTCAGCTGATTGTGGTCGTAGGCGCGGCCGATCTCGCTCAGGTAGACGACGACGGTGTTGTCGAGCAGGGTGTTGCCATCGAAGTCCGTGATCTGATCCAGCGCCTGGATGGCGGCCGACGACTGCGCCGCGTACCAGGTGTCGAGCTGCGCGAGCCATGACATGACGTCGGTAGACGTGGTGTGCGAGGGCGGATGGTGCGGCGACGACGCCGGCCGGCCCGCAAGGTTCGCCGTCGCACCCTGGAACGTCGACGGGAAGACGACCCAGTTGGTGCCCGCCGACCACATGAACGTGCCGACGCGGGCATAGTCACATTGAAACGCCGCGCGGATCATCCCGAGCTGCTGCATGCCGAGCCGCTGATGCGGGTGGTTGTCGGGGTCGCCCGGGTCGAAATAGTCGACGCCCTTGAGCTGGCTACCGCCCCCAGTCGGCGCCTGCATGCCCGTGGCGCCCGCCCCGGTCATCGAGAACGACTCCGGCATCATCGGCTGCGAGCACGCGCTGGCGGTCAGCGACAACCGGATGCTGGCCTCGAGCTGCTGGATCGACGTGGCGAACGCGTCCAGCTTGCTGGTCTCGGCGGCCGGCACCAGCGTGCGCATGCGCGACAGGTCGCCACGGATGAAATCGACGACGCTCTCCTGCTGCGCCAGCTTGGCGGCGGCTACGGCGGGATCCCCGTTGGAAGAGAGCACGCTGCGGAACATGCGGTTGTAGACGTTCAGCGGCGCGGTCTCGGGGAAGATGGGCTGGCGCGCAGAGGCGCGGCCCGCCTCGCTGGATGGCTGATCGAGCGGCAGTGACGGCCGATACGACAGCACGCGTGGCGCGACCTCGTCGCGATCGGAGCGGATGTCGGCGGCGAGCGCCAGGTACTGGAAGGTGGTCTTGCTGGCCGACGGCGAGTTGTTGCCACCGAGAAGGGGCGACTGGTCCAGGAAAATCTGATCGATCGAGGGCCCGCCCGCGGCGTGATCCTGCGTACCGATCGGTCCCAGCGTGGGCACGCCGGTCATGACGCCGACCACGCCGCCCTCGTGCGTGTTGAAGCCACCGTTGTTGCCACCGGCCACCTGTGACGACGTGACGATGTTGAGGCCGTCGACCATCGCCATCTTCGCGCGCAGCGGTTCGAAGGGGGCGCTGTTCTGCGGCAGCGTGAAATCGGTCGTGGTGGCCGTTGTCGGCGTCGGGCGCCACAGATCGAACGCCGACGCCGGACCCCGATGCTGCGTTCCCAGCGGGTGATGGATGATCAGGAAGCGCAGCGGAGCCGCCATGCCTTGCGCGTTCGCCTCGATCCGGCGCAGGATCGGGGACAGCAAAACGGCTGCGCCGCCGGCGCTGCGGAGGAACGCCCGCCGGGCAATCTTGTACGAGCTCACTGTGCACCTCCCGTGCGCGCGCGCGTGAAGGATGCCGCGGCGACGTTGTGAAACAGCGAGGTGATCGTGCCGTCTGACATCTCCAGCTCCTTGCGCTGGATCTGTACCTCGCAGGTCGAAGCGTTGTGGATCAGGCGCCCGATGAAGTAGCTCGAGATCATCTGCGCCGCGCAGTTGATGAACTGCTCGTCGGCCAGGATCGCTTGCGCGAGCGCCACTGGACCGTCCAGAGTACCGGACAGCGGCGCCGCGCGCGAAAAGTCAGCGCTCGAGTCGACGGGAAGGCCGTCTGCGACGGTGCGCACGTTGCCCACCGGGTCGAAGCCTTCCAGAACGCGGCCGTAGGGATCGATGTTGCCATGGCAGCCGGTGCACACCGGGTTCTCGAACAGGCGGTAGTCGGACTTTTCGATCTCCGTCGGACGCGCCGCCAGCGCCGCCACGATGTCGGGCGAGTTGATGAGGCCGCTCGGAAAAGTGATCGGCGTGGCGCAGATGATGTTGTCGTGCACCTCGATGCCGCGGTGGACGATCGACGTCGTCGCGATGTCCGAGACCGCCCACAAGAGGGCCGGCTGGGTGAGCATCCCGGAGCGGCCCTGATCGGTGCCTGATACGGCGACGAAGTCGTCGGGCGAGCCGACAGATGTCGGATCGAACGGAAGGTTCAGCAGGGTCGCCATCCGCTGGTTGACGAACATCTTGTCCGACGTCAGCAGATCGGTGATGAGGCCGCTGCCGTGCCAGTAGATGTCGTCGACGAACAGCGAGGCCGATTGCAGCATGTCGTTCTGCAGCGACGTCGTGAGATCGGTGATGGTCGCGTCGGTGGGGTTGAGCGGCAGCAGCAGCGACTTGTCTTTCTGCTTGGCGTAAAGCTGGTTCACGTTGAACCAGGCGAGTGTGATGCGCACCAGGTTGGCCTGCACCGCCGGCAGCATCAGCAGACGGTCGACCTGCTTGGTCACGCCATCCGCGTTCTTCAACGAACCGTTGGCAGCCGCCGCCATCAGCTCCGCGTCGGGGGTCGAGTCGAGGAAGGTGTAGGCGAGCTGAGTCGCCACCTCGTAGGGATCGAGGGTCGTGGTGGCGGTGGCGTTGGGCGCGCCTTTGCCCAGCTCGGAGCGGAACATGAAAGACGGTGACTGCAGCAGCGCCTGCACCATCAGGCTGATCCCGGTCTCGAAGCTCTCCGGTTGACCCGCGGCATAGACGTTCATGAGCGCGGTCGTCTCCGTGCTGTTCAGCGGACGTCGGAACGCGCGCTGGCCGAAGCTGGAAGCGAAGCGCGTGGCGCAGGCATTGTCAGCCTCGCCGGACTTGCAGGCGGCGAGCTGGCGCATGTCGACGCCGGCCAGCACCGTGCGCAGCGTTTCGCTGACGTTGAAAGCCAGCTGCGGATCGACGGTCAGCGTTTCGTCCGCGAAGAAGGCGTACGTGCTCTGCCCGCCGAGCGTGCCCAGGTCTGGCGCGGCGGACAGGCCGAGCAAGTCGCGCACCGAGTTGCCGTACTGATTCACCGACAGACGCCAGATCCGTCGTGGAATGGGATCGAGGGGCGAACACCCGTCGTCGCCGGTCACCGCGGGCGGTGCTGGTTTGTTGTTCTGGCACCCCGCTGTGAGCGCGCACGCGAGCAGCGCCCCGGCCAGCCATACCCCACGCGATATCGATAGCCTGTTGGGACGAAAGACCTTCATGACTTCCCTCGAACGATACTCGCCGCCGCCGCAGCGCCAAGGAGAGAGTAGCGTTTCTACGGGGAAATGGTCCAAGAACTGGACCCGCCGTGATCGACGTACATCAGGGGAACGGCGGCGTCGGGGCCCCCGGGTAGCAGGGACTCCGACAATCTCCGTCTCCGTCTGCTCAAACCGCGTTGAGCTTCCGGCTAGTTACCCGAGAACTTCACACTAACGAACGATCGGCGAGCGGCGCTCCGCCCAGGCGGCCAAGCAACGTGGCGACGTCGGTCTTGGCACCGGTGGCGATCTTCACCGTGAAGAGACTCTTCGCGTTCCCGGAGCGCGTGATGTCGCAGGGCGCGCCGAAGAGCTCGCGGCAGAAACGGTCCAGCTCCGGCTTGAGCGCGGTGAACGTCGCTTCGTCGTTGGGCGCGCCGAGCCGGTCGTTGACGCGTAGCTGAACCTCATCCGTGCGAAAACGCACCTTGGCGCCGCCAGCCGCGAGCGTCGCGTCGTTCTCGATCAGCGACGCCGCGTGCAGCGTGCGCCGGAACGCGTCGGCGACGCGTTGGCCGGGCTCGGGCGCGCCGCGCTTGCGGCTGTAGAGCAAGCCCAGGCGGCCCTCGCCCTCGTCGATGAAGTAGTCGTTGCCGTGGCCGATCAGCGCCACGCCCGGTCCCTTGGGCACGTGCGCGTAGTTGGCGACGTCGATCATCAGCTCGGGCAGGAGCTTCTTCTTGATCCAGTTGTGAAAGACCACGACGAAGGCCTCGGGAGAGATGCCGGTCGCGCGGTCGGTGTAGAGCTTGATCTGAAGCTTTTCCGGTTCCATCACGCTTTCAGGCCGGTCCGATGCCGGGGGTGGATGCGCCCAGCGACGAGCCAAGGCGGGTGTAGCACTGGTGGGCGGCGTCGACGAACAGCGTCGCCTCTTCGATCAACTGGTGCGCCGCCTCGGCGGTCGACGCCTTGTCGTGTTCCTCGTGAACGCGGAACAGGTACTGCGCGAACTTGCCGCCCGCGTACGGATCGAAGAAGAGCTGCGTGTCGTAGAAGTGCTTGCGGAACTCGCCGACCACCTCGTCGGGCGCCGCGCTCACGTTCGGGCTCTTCTCGCGC
>Ga0265342_10000674_pt1 | contig 35642 bp, 40 predicted proteins | sample 4CB327metaG_FD_203125 | JGI IMG/M metagenome (GOLD analysis project Ga0265342, IMG submission 203125) | Rhizosphere microbial communities from Carex aquatilis grown in University of Washington, Seatle, WA, United States - 4-CB3-27 metaG | ecosystem: Host-associated > Plants > Roots >... | reverse complement strand
CAGGGGAAGGCGGTGCGCACCAGTCGATCGCCGAACCGTTGATCGGCATGACGCAGGACGGGCTGGCCGCATTCGAACCGGCCTATGTCGACGAGCTCGCCGTCATCATGCGCTGGGCTTTCGATTACATGCAGAAGAGCGGCACCGAGGTATCCGAGCGCAACTGGCTACGCGACGAGACCGGCGGCTCCGTCTATCTCCGCCTATCGACGCGGCCGGTCGAGCAACCGCAGCGGGCGATGTCGGAGGCGCTCGCGCAAGAGATCGTCGATGGCGCCTATTGGCTCAGGAAGCCCGGGCCGAACGCGCAGATCGTCGTCGTCTATACCGGCGCCATCGCCCCGGAAGCGATCGAAGCGGTCGGCCTGATGGCCGAGGACCGCCGCGACGTCGGCCTGCTGGCGGTGACCTCCGCCGACCGGCTCAATGCCGGCTGGACCGCAGCGCAGCGCGCCCGCGAACGCGGCCTCGTGCACGCACGCTCGCACATCGAGCGGCTGCTGGACGACGTGCCGGCCGGCTGCGCGCTGGTCACCGTGCTCGACGGCCATCCGGCGACGCTCGCCTGGCTCGGCGCGGTCGGCGGCCATCGGACGCGCTCGCTCGGCGTCGAGCACTTCGGCCAGACCGGCACGTTAGCCGATTTGTACCGCCACTACGGCATCGACGCGCAGTCGATCATTGCCGCGGCTCAGGCGATCGCGCCGGGAAGGCCTATCCGGCATTTGAAGGCGCTCTAGCCCTTCGCGTCCTCGCGCATCATCGCCGTGGCCTTCTCGGCGATCATCATGGTCGGCGAATTGGTATTGCCTGAGGTGATCGACGGCATCACCGATGCGTCGGCGACGCGCAGGCCCTCCAATCCGATGACGCGCAGGCGCGCATCGACCACGGCGCGGACATCGTCGTCGCGGCCCATGCGTGCGGTGCCGACCGGATGGAAGATCGTGGTGCCGATGTTGCCGGCGGCATGCTCGAGTGCCGCCTCGTCGTCGCCGACTTGTGCGCCCGGCAGGTACTCCTCCGGCCGATATTTCGCGAGCGCCGGCTGCGCCACGATCGCCCTTGTGACGCGGATCGAATCCGCCGCCACCTGCCGGTCCTCCGGCGTGGCGAGATAATTCGGACTGATCGCCGGCGCGGCCGCCGGATCGGCCGACTTCAAGGTGAGCGCGCCGCGACTCGTCGGCCGGATGTTGGTGACGCTGGCGGTGAAAGCCGGGAAGGCGTGCAGCGGCTCGCCGAACTTGTCGAGCGAAAGCGGCTGCACGTGATACTGGATATTGGCGCGATCCTGTGTGCGATCCGAGCGCGTGAAGGCTCCAAGCTGCGACGGCGCCATGGTCATCGGCCCGCGCCGGCGCAGCAGGTAGCCGAGGCCCATGGCGAGCTTGCCGCCGAGCGTCGCGTACATCGAATTGAGCGTCTTGACGCCCGACACCTTGTAGATCGTGCGCAATTGCAGATGGTCGTGCAGGTTCTGCCCGACACCCATCTTGTCGAGCACAAGCGGAATGCCGTGCTCGGCAAGATGCGCGGCCGGCCCGACGCCGGACAGCATCAGGATCTGCGGCGAGCCGATGGCGCCGGCGGCGAGCACGATCTCGCCGCGGCATTTGGCGCTGCGCACCTCGCCTTTCTGCCGCCAGCGCACAGACGTAGCGCGCTTGCCGGTGAACTCGATCCGCTCGACTAAGCACCCGGTCTCCAGCTTCAAATTCCGCCGATGCAATACCGGCTTGAGAAACCCGCGCGCTGCCGACCAGCGCCGCCCGCGCCTTTGGTTGACGTGGAAATAGCAGATGCCCTCATTGTCGCCGGTGTTGAAATCGTTGACCGCCGGGATGCCGTACTGGACCGCCGCCTGCCGGAACGCTTCGAGAATTTCCCACGACAGCCGTTGCTCTTCGACCCTCCACTCGCCGCCTTGGGCATGCTCCTCCCCCGCCATGAAATGATCGACGTGCTTGCGGAAAAACGGCCGCACGTCGTCCCACGACCAGCCGGGCAGGCCGAGCTGTCGCCAGTTGTCGTAGTCGGTCGACTGGCCGAGCATGTAGATCATTCCGTTGATGGCCGACGAGCCGCCGATCACCTTGCCGCGCGGATAGTTGAGCGCGCGGCCGTTCAGTCCCGGTTCGGCTTCTGTCTTGAACATCCAGTCGGCGCGCGGATTGCCGATGGCGAAGAGGTAGCCGACGGGGATGTGAAACCAGATCCAGTTGTCGCGGGAGCCGGCCTCGAGCACGAGCACGCGTTTGGCCGGATCCGCCGACAGCCGGTTGGCCAGCACGCAGCCGGCGGAGCCGGCCCCCAACACGATATAGTCGAACTCGCCCTCGATCGGCGTCGCCTGCGTCATGTCCCGTCTCACTCCCGCGTGACCGGACTTTACCCCGCGGCGGCCCGGTTGCTACAGTGCCGTCGACTTGCGGCGCATCGTGCATGCGCGGCACGGCCGGAACGGCGGTTCCGACATAAATCACTCCCATCATATGACCCGCAGGGCGCCCGCTTGGGGCCCTGAAGGAGAACCGCCATGGCCAAGCTCCTTCTCACCCTCGCCTGTCTCCTGTTCGCGCCCGTCCCGCACGTGTCGGCAGCGCAGGATACGATCACCGTGTTCGCCGCCGCTTCGCTGAAGAACGCGCTCGACGACGTCGATGCGGCCTTCACCGGGACAACCGGCATGAACGTCACTGCGAGCTACGAGGCCAGTTCGTCGCTCGCCCGGCAGATCGAGGCAGGTGCGCCCGCCGACGTCTTCATCTCCGCCGACCTGCGCTGGATGGACTATGTCGCCGAGCGCAAGTTGATCAAGCCGGAGACGCGGGTCAATCTGCTCGGCAACAAGCTCGTCCTCATCGCGCCGAAGGATTCGAAGCTCGACCAAGTCGCCATCAGCGAGGGCTTCGATATCGCCAAGCTCGCCGGCGACGGCCGCATCGCGGTCGCCGACGTGCGCGCCGTGCCGGCCGGGCTCTATGCCAAGGCGGCGCTGGAAAAGCTCGGTGCGTGGGGAGGGGCCGAACCGAAGCTGGCGCAGGCGGAGAACGTGCGCGCCACGCTGGCCTTCGTCGCCCGCGGCGAGACGCCACTCGGCATCGTCTACGCGACAGACGCTAGGATCGAGCCGAAGGTGAAAATCGTCGGCGCCTTTCCGGACGGCTCCTATCCGCCCGTGACCTATCCGGTGGCAGCGATTGCCGAGGCCAAGAACAAGGGCACGGCAGTGCGCTATCTCGCCTTTCTGAACAGCGCCGCAGCCAAGGCCATTTTCGAGCGCTACGGCTTCAGCTATCTGATCAAGCCGACGTCGTGAGCATACCCCTCCCTTGCTGAACCTCACCCCCCAGGAATGGACCGCGGTCGCGCTATCGCTGCGCATCGCCGTGGTGTCGACTATCGTGGCGCTGCCGTTTGGCGTCGCCATCGCCTATGTGCTCGCGCGCAAGCTGTTCTGGGGCAAGATGCTGGTCGACGCCGTCGTGCACCTGCCGCTGGTACTGCCGCCGGTCGTCACCGGCTATCTGCTGCTCATCACCTTCGGCCGCCGCGCGCCGGTCGGCTCCTTCCTCGCCGATGCGTTCGGCATCGTGTTCTCGTTCCGCTGGACCGGCGCGGCGCTCGCCTGCGGCATCATGGCCTTTCCGCTCATGGTACGGGCGATCCGGCTGTCGATCGAGGCGGTCGACCGCAAGCTCGAAGAAGCGGGCATGACGCTCGGCGCCAACCGCTTCTGGGCCTTTGCCACGATCACGCTGCCGCTGATGCTGCCCGGCATCATCGCCGGCATGATGCTCGCTTTCGCCCGAGCCCTGGGCGAGTTCGGCGCCACCATTACATTCGTCTCGAACATTCCGGGCGAGACGCAGACCATCTCGGCGGCGATCTACACGTTGACGCAGGTGCCCGGCGGCGACGCGGCCGCACTGCGTCTCGTCGTCGTGGCGGTGATCATCTCGCTCGCCGCTCTGGTCGCGTCGGAATGGTTCGCGCGGCGCGCCGCCGCGCGGCTGCACGGAGGCTGACGATGTTGTCGGTCGCCGTCAAAAAGAGGCTCGGAGATTTCACGCTCGACGCCGCCTTCGAGAGCGCCGATGCCGCCGCCCTGTTCGGGCCGTCCGGCAGCGGCAAGACCAGCCTGATCAGCATGATCGCCGGACTGATGCGTCCGGACGAGGGTCGCATCGCGCTCGACGGCGACGTGCTGTTCGACGCTGCGGACGACATCGACGTCAAGCCGTGGAGACGCAGGATCGGCACTGTCTTCCAGGAAGGCCGGCTGTTCCCGCACCTGTCCGTGCGGCACAATCTCGACTACGGTCGCTGGATGAGCGGACTTGCCGCCGACGCCAAAATCTTCGCCCACGCCGTCGACTTGCTCGACATCGGCCATCTGCTCGACCGCCGGCCGGGCAAATTGTCCGGCGGCGAGCGCCAGCGTGTCGCGGTCGGCCGCGCGCTGTTGATGCAGCCGCGGCTCCTGTTACTTGACGAGCCGCTTGCCTCGCTCGATGCGGCGCGCAAGGCCGAGATCCTGCCTTATCTCGAGCGCCTGCGTGACGATTCGAAGCTGCCGATGATCTATGTCAGCCACGACGCGAGCGAGGTCGCGTGCATCGCGACGCACGTGGTCCGGCTCGAGGGCGGACGCATCGTCGCCTCCGGCGGCGCTGAGGTGCTGCCGCGCGGCTAGGGCGTGGACTCATTTGCGCGATAGCCGACATGCCGGGCCTGCTGCCAGGTCGTCACGGTCGGAAATGGCTCTCGAACCACAGCCAGGATACGTTCGCGGATCTGGCTCAGCAGGCGGTGAACTTAACGGCCTCTGGCACGTTTATTATGTCTATCACTGGGAGAGCCGAATGACCGACCTGAGCAAAATCAAAGAACATATGGAAGTCATCGGTGCCGACGGCACACATGTCGGCACGGTTGATCGGATGGAAAACAACCGCATCAAGCTCGTCAAAAAGGACAGTGGCGAGGGCAAACACAAGGGCCACCATCATTTCATCGACTCCAGTCTGATCGCTGAAGTCGAAGGCGAGAAAGTGCGCCTTTCGGCCAATGCCGACGTCGCCGTGACGATGGAACAGGAAGCGTAAGCTCCGTTCTAACGCCTAGCTCCGTCTGCGGAGTCCTAGAGGTTTAGATAGGCCGCCTTCGAGGCGGCCTGTCTATTTTTAGAAATACCTTCGCCTTTTGGCGCGAACCTAGCGCGGCTTGGCCGCCGGCTTGACACGGCGCTTCGGCGGAGCCTTCTTCTCGGGCGGGCGCGCGCCGACCGGGTCGAAGCCGACATAGACGACGTAGGAATCGATCAAGCCGAGCGGCCGTGGCAGTGGGAACGAGATCGTGTCGTCGATATGCGTGAAGTTGGCGCGATCGACCTGATCGTTGAGCGTAACCGTCTCCTTGCCGAAATTGGATACGATCGTCTTCGGGTTCAGGCCGTCCTGCACCACGGCGACGCGCAACGGCACGTCGACGGAGCCGGGCCCGCCGGCCGGGCCGGTGATGACGCGGCCTTCGACGCCGACCTTCATCGTCATCACGCCGGCGGCGACATGACACTCGCGCGCCGTCCGCACGATCGTGCCCTGATAGCGCACGTCGAGCGGCGACGGCGTCTCTTCCTTCGGGTTGCTGCCGATGGTGAGCGTGGCGGCGCCGTTGCGGATGATGACGCCGGGGCATTCGACGTCGGTCGGCGTTTCCGCCCCGCCGGCCGCAGAGGCGTTCGCCTGCGTCGCCTTCGACGAATTGCTGAACAGGTCGAGCGCCGAGCCGCTGAGCATGCTGCTGTTGCCGCCGCAGCCCGCAAGGACAATGAGCGTCCCGGCCGCCGCCAGCCCGGCCGCGGTCCGCGCGGCGCTATTCCGTACTCGACCCATACCCGATCCCGCTGTGTTATCGACCCAATTTCCCCGCTTTATAGCAAAAGGGACGTGGCAAGCCCAAGGCGGCGCGACGCCTCAGTCAGAGTCGGTCTGAAGCCGCGCATAGAGCAGGTGGTCCTGCCAGGTGCCGTTGATGCACAGGTAGCCCCTCGCATAGCCCTCACGCTGGAAGCCGCATTTTTCGAGGAGCGTGATCGAGGGCTTGTTGGTGGGGATGCAGGCAGCCTCCAGCCGGTGCAGGCGGAGGCTGCCGAAGCAGAAGGGGATCAGCGCCCGAACCGCCGCGCTCATGTAGCCTTGGTTGGCGTAGGGCTGCCCGATCCAGTAGCCGATGCTACCAGCCTGGGCGACGCCGCGCCGTATATTGGCGAGCGTCAGGCCGCCGACCAGCGCGCTGTCCTGGGTGCGAAAGATCAGGAACGCATAGGCCTGATCCGCGCGCTGGTCCTCAGCATAGCGGCGCAGGCGGCGGCGGAACGCGGCGCGTGTGAGATCGTCGGGCGGCCAGATGGGTTCCCACGGCGTGAGGAAGTCGCGGCTCTGTTCGCGCAAGCCCGCCCATTCCGGGAAATCGCCGGCGACGGGCATGCGGAGGAACACGCCCTTGCCGGTCACGGCCGGCAGCACCTCGCCGAAGCTCACGCTGCGAAAAAACGCCATGGCAAGTCCCGCCGAGCGTTCCCCCCACTTCGCTCAGGCGGCCCGGCGCACCAGACTTTCCGCGATTGCCGCAGTGCTTTCAAGGCCGTTGCCGGGGCCGAGCGCGGCAATCGCCGGACGCCCGCGTTCGACGAGGGCCCGGCCGGCGGCCCGTGCGCTTTCGACCGTGACGGCATCGACCTTGGCGACGATTTCCTCGAGCGGGATCGGCCGGCCATAGGCCAGCATCTGCCGCGCGATCTGCGCCACGCGCGCCTCCGAGCTCTCGAGCGCCATCAAGAGGCCGGCTTTCATCTGCGCCTTGGCGCGATTGACCTCGGCCTGGTTCAGCGTCTCGGTGGCGTTGCCGATCTGGTCGATGACGACGCGCATCAATTCTGGCGCGTCGGCCTCGTCGGTTCCGGCATAGAGGCCGAACAACCCCGTGTCGCTGTAGGGCATGTGGAAGGCGCTGATCGTGTAGCAGAGACCGCGGTTTTCGCGGACCTCCTGGAAAAGACGCGAGGACATGCCGCCGCCGAGCACGCTGGTGAAGACCTGCAGGCTGTGCAGCGAGGCGTCCTTCACCGGCACGCCGTGCAGCGCCATGGCGATGTGCACCTGCTCGAGATCGCGCGTCTCGACGCGCGTGCCGCCGGAAAACGTCGCGGCCTCCGGCTGCGGGCCCGCGGATCCGGCGAAGCTTGCGAAGCGTGCCTCCGCCTCGGCGACGACCTGCTGGTGGCTCACGGCGCCGGCCGCGGCGACGATCATGTCCGGCCCCCGGTAATTGCGCGCGAGATAAGAGCGCAGGCGCGCAGGCGTGAACGAGCGCACCGTCTCCGGCGTGCCAAGGATAGAGCGGCCGACCGGCTGCCCCGGAAAGGCGATTTCCTGCAGGCGATCGAAGACAAGATCGTCCGGCGCGTCTTCGGTCGCGCCGATCTCCTGCACGATCACGTTCTGCTCGCGCTTGAGCTCCTCCGGATCGAAGGTCGGTTCCGAGAGAATGTCAGACAGCACGTCGAGCGCCAGCGACACATCGGCCTTGAGCACGCGCGCAAAATAGCCGGTCGACTCGACGCTGGTGGCGGCATTGAGATCGCCGCCGACCGCCTCGATCGTCTCGGCGATCTGCCGCGCCGTGCGCCGCTTCGTGCCCTTGAACGCCATGTGCTCCAGGAGATGCGAGATGCCATGCTCGTCGGGGCGCTCGTCGCGGCTGCCTGCACCGACCCAGACGCCGAGCGACGCCGATTCCAGATGCGGCATGCTGTCGGTGATGACGGCGAGACCGGACGGAAGACGCGTGACCTCGACGCTCATGCCGCTGCTCCTTCCTGCGCGGCGCGCGAGACGCTCGCCACGAACTTCTCGACCGCCGACTGATCCGGCGGCAGCACCGTGATGCGCTCTTCGCGCGCGTCGAGATCGCCGACCCAGTCGGGCAGCGCGGGCGTGCGGCCGCAGGCGGCCTTCACGGCGTCCGGGAATTTCGCCGGATGCGCCGTCGACAACACGACCATCGGCACCTTCGGATCACGCGGCTCCTTCTCGGCCACCGCGAGCGCCACCGCCGTGTGCGGATCGGCGCAGTAGGACGCCTCGCGCATCCAGGCGCGGATCGTCGCGGCGGTCTCCTGCTCGTCGGCGCGGCCAGCGGCGAAGAGTTCGCGCATCGCCTCGAGCGCGGGCGCCGACACCGAAAAGCGCTTCGACTGAGCCAGCGAATTCATCAGGTTGCGCACCGCGCCGGCGTCGCGGCGATAGGCGTCGAACAGAAGCCGCTCGAAATTGGACGAGACCTGGATGTCCATGGACGGCGACGTGGTCGCCCGCACGCCGCGGACCTCGTACGTGCCTGTCGCGAAAGTGCGCGCGAGAATGTCGTTGACGTTGGTGGCCACCATCAGCCGGTCGACCGGCAGGCCCATCTTCTGCGCCACATAGCCGGCATAGACATCGCCGAAATTGCCGGTGGGAACCGTGAAGGCGATCTTGCGGTGCGGCGCGCCGAGCGCCGCCGCTGCGGTGAAATAGTACACCGTCTGCGCCACGATCCGCGCCCAGTTGATCGAATTGACGCCGGAGAGGCTGACCCCGTCGCGGAAGGCGTGGTGATTGAACATCGCCTTCACCAACGCCTGACAGTCGTCGAAAGTGCCTTCGATGGCGACGGCGTGGACGTTTCCCTCGGACGCGGTGGTCATCATCCGCCGCTGTACCTCCGAGATGCGCCCATGCGGGAATAGCACGATGAGATCGACCTGATCGCGACCGCGGAACGCCTCGACGGCGGCGCCGCCGGTGTCGCCTGAGGTGGCGACAACGATCGTGGTCCTTTCGCCGCGCTGCCGCAGGGCGTGGTCCATCAGCCGTGCCACGAGTTGCATCGCCAAATCCTTGAAGGCGAGCGTCGGCCCGTGGAACAGCTCGAGCACAAACAGACCCGGATTGAGCTGCGTCAGCGGCGCGGTGGCCGGATGGCGGAACGTGCCGTAGGCTTCCTGCGCCATGCGCGCGAGATCGACGTCGGTAATGGAGCCGCCCGTGAAGCGGCGGATCACCTCGGTCGCCACCTCGGCGTAAGCGCGCCCGGCGAAGCCTGCGATCTCGTCGGCACTCAGGCTCGGCCAGCTCTCAGGCACATAGAGTCCGCCATCCCGGGCCAGTCCCGTGAGCATGACTTCGACGAAATCGAGCGGAGCGGCCTCGCCCCGCGTTGAGACGTAACGCATTGTAAATTCTTATGTTTTCAAGGCATTCAGCGATCGCGCCGAGCCACACTAACGGCCGGCGTAGGCTTGTACAAGAAAGGCTCAGGTGCGGCGGAACCGGCCGAACACCCAAAAACCGTAGACGCCGACAAGGGCCGCACCGAGACCGAACCAGGTGATGGCGTATTGCAGATGGTTGTCGGGCAGTTTGACGACGATTCTGCCGGGCGCGGGCAGCCCGCCGGGCGGCACCGGCTCCTCCTGGTCCACGTAAAACGGCGCCACGTCGCCCCAGTGCCGCGCCGTCGCCATCGCCGCCTGATCGCGCAGATACCAGACGCTGCCTTTGACGTCGTCGGCCGGGGTGAAAAGACCGCGGCTCTCGGGCCAGCGCAGATAGCCGACAACATTGACCGGACCCCGCGGCTCGCCTTGCGCGCGCGTTGCTTTGTCCTTGCGATCGAGCGGCACGAAGCCGCGGTCGACGACGACGATGCGGCCGTCGGCGAGCCTGGCCGGCGCGAAGACGAAATAGCCGGGGCCCTTGATGTCCGAGCGCAGCGCCGAACCGGGCGTGTAAACCAGTGCCTCCTCGCCCGCCGCGAAGGTCGCGGTGAAGGCGACGCGGCGAAATTCGTCCGCATCCTGCGTAAGGCCGCGCCATTGCGGCGGCAGCGGCTGCGACGGCGCATCGAGCCGCGATGTCATCGCCGCGATGAGATTTTCCTTCCACACCTTGCGCTGGAGCTGCCAGACCCCGAGCCCCATCAGGATCGCGAGGCAAACGAGCATGATAAGCGTCGTCGCGATGAAGCCGGGACCGGACGATGCCTTCGTCACGAGCCGCTCCGCCGCTCGAGGCGGCCTTCGGCGGCCTTGTGGTGGAATTGCAGCGCTATCAGCAGGCCTTTCAGCGGTCGCAGCGGCGCGAGCGTGACGAGAAGGATCAGGGGGATCCAGAGCACGGCATGCATCCAGTAGGGCGGCGAATAGACGACTTCGACCGCCATGGCGGCAAACACGACGATGAAGCCGCCGATCAGGATCACGAATACGGCCGGGCCGTCGCCGGCATCGGCGAAGCCGTAGTCGAGCCCGCAACGATCGCAACCCTGGCGCAGGCCGAGGAAGCCCGTGAACAGCCTTCCCTCGCCGCATCGCGGGCAATGCCCGCGCAGGCCGCGCATAATCGATCTCGACAGAGGTTGCTCGGTCATCTTTCGCGTCTCTCAAAACAAAAGGGCGGCGCGATGACGCCGCCCTTTTCTCGTTGCGATCCCGTGGCGATCACTCCGGATGCGGCAGGCCCGCGCCCCACACGTAGATGCAGGCGAACAGGAACAGCCAGACCACGTCGACGAAGTGCCAGTACCAGGCGGCGAACTCGAAGCCGAGATGCTGGGTCGGAGAGAAGTGGCCGCGCAGTGCGCGCACGAGGCAGACGATCAGAAAGATCGTGCCGATGAGCACGTGCGCCCCGTGGAAGCCGGTCGCCATGAAGAAGGTGGCGCCATAGATGTTGCCGCTGAAGGCGAAGGCGGCGTGCGAGTATTCATAGGCCTGCACGCAGGTGAAGGTGCCGCCAAGCAGGATGGTGAGGATGAGGCCCCACTTCAGGCCCTGGCGGTCGTTCTCCAGAAGCGCATGATGCGCCCAGGTCACCGTCGTGCCCGAGGTCAGCAGGATCAGGGTGTTCAGGAGCGGCAGGTGCCAGGGATCGAAGGTAGCGATGCCCTTCGGCGGCCACACGCCGCCAGTGAAGGCGATGCGGCCGATTTCCTTGGCGGCGTCCGGGAACAGCGCCGTGTTGAAGTAGGCCCAGAACCAGGCGACGAAGAACATCACCTCGGAGGCAATGAACAGGATCATGCCGTAGCGATGCGAGATCTGCACCACGCGGGTGTGGTAGCCGCCGAACTCCGCCTCGCGGACCACGTCGCGCCACCAGCCGATGAAGGTGTAGAGGACGCCGATGACGCCGACGCCGAACACGAAGGGCGCGCCGGCGAACATGTGGTGCATCCACGAGATGGCTCCCACCGCCATGATGAAGGCGGAGAGCGAGCCGACCGCCGGCCACGCGCTCGGATCGACCAGGTGGTAGTCGTGATGCTTGGTATGAGCCTCAGCCATCGTCGTCTCCGTTCAAGTCCCAGGTGCGATCGGCGCAGGCGGCCGATCGACTGATTTTAGCCGTCAGAGCTTGCTCGATTTGGGATCGGCCTGCGGCACTTGCGCCACCGGCTTCTCCGGATTGGGGATGCGATAGAAGGTATAGGACAAGGTGATGGTGTTCAGGTCGTCCTGGTCGCTGTCCTTGGCGATTGATGGATCGACGTAGAACACCACCGTCATCTCGCGTGTCTCACCCGGCTTCATGGTCTGCTGGGTGAAGCAGAAACAGTTGATCTTGTTGAAATAGCCCCCGACCTGCGGCGGCGAGACGTTGTAGCCCGCCTGCGCGGTGATCTCGCGCGCGGCCATGTTTGTGACCTTGTAATGCGCGGTCGTCACTTCGCCGATGCGCACCTTGATCTCGTTCTCTTCCGGCTCGAACTTCCACGGCAGGCCGGGCGCGACGTTGCTGTCGAAGCGGATCGCGATTGTCCGCCCCAGTACCTGATCGGGCGCCTTCTCCGACACCTGCGTCGTGCCGCCGTAGCCGGTGGTGCGGCAGAACCAGTTGTAGAACGGCACAGAGGCGTATGAGAGCCCAATCATCGCCGCGACGACCACGCCGCACACTGACGCCACCATCATATCGCGGCGGAGCGTCGATTTGGGCTCGTGGGCTTGCGGCGCTGTCATTTGCGGTTCGCCATCAAATCGGCCGGACCAGGACGCCGGGACCCTTCACCAGCGTCATGATGTAGAACAGGATGACTAGCGCGCCGAGCGCCACCGCGATGGCGATCGAGCGCGAGCGGCGGGCGCGCTTCTGCGCATCTGTAAGGACGATGCCGTCCTTCTCGTTATTGCGCGGCTCGGTCATGACAGCCTCGATGCTCACGCGGCCAGCCGGGCCAGAAGCCCGCCCCATCCACGCTCGACCAGCAGCACCGCATAAAGGAGGAACAGGTACAGGATCGAGAAGGCGAACATGTTGCGGCTGGCGCGCTCGGCCGGCGAACGCTCGCGCAGCACTTGCACCGCCAGCCCGAGCATGATGGCGCCTGTCACGCTCGCGACGGTCCCGTAGACCGGTCCGGCGAAGCCGAGCGCCCACGGCGCGATTCCGAGCGGCACGAGCACCAGCGTGTAGAGCAGCACCTGCCAGCGCGTCGACACCTCGCCGGCCACGACCGGCATCATCGGCACGCCGGCGCGCGCATAATCCTGCGTGCGGTAGAGCGCCAGCGCCCAGAAATGCGGCGGCGTCCAGAACAAGATGATGAGGAACAGCAGCACCGATTCGAGCGACACCGAGCCGGTCACTGCGGCCCAGCCGATCATCGGCGGGAAGGCGCCGGCGGCGCCGCCGATGACGATGTTCTGCGGCGTCGAGCGCTTCAGCCACATCGTGTAGACGACGGCGTAGAAGAAGATGGTGAAGGCGAGCAGCGCAGCCGCAGCCCAATTCACCAGCAGGCCGAGCGTCACCACCGAGAAGCCGGACAGCGTCAGACCGAAGGCGAGCGCCTCACCCGGCTTGACGCGTCCCATCGGCACCGGCCGGCGCGAGGTGCGCGTCATCACCGCGTCGATGTCAGCGTCGTACCACATGTTCAGCGCGCCGGACGCGCCGGCGCCGACGGCGATGCACAAAAGCGCGGTGAAAGCCGTGATCGGGTTCATGTGCCCCGGCGCTACGGCCAGGCCGACCAGCGCCGTGAAGATCACCAGCGACATCACCCGCGGCTTCAGAAGGGCGAGGTAATCGGAGACGCTCGCCAAGCTCGGCTCGGCAAAGCCGAGCTCCGATCCGGACAATTTTGCGCCTTCGCTGACGAGCGACATCTACACGTGCTTCCCGAAATCTGGCGCCTGGCCCCGCGAGTACGGGGCCACGCAATGAGCTTACTTGATCCGCGGCAGCGTCTCGAACTGGTGGAACGGCGGCGGCGAGGACAGGGTCCACTCCAGCGTCGTCGCGCCCACGCCCCACGGATTGTCGGCGGCGACGCGCTTCTTCATGAAGGCCTCGACGAGGCCGAACAGGAAGATCAGGAGGCCGAAACCGGAGATGTAGGAGCCGATCGAGGCGACCTCGTTCCAGCCGTGGAATGCGTCCGGATAATCGACGTAGCGGCGCGGCATGCCGGCGAGCCCGAGGAAATGCATCGGGAAGAACACGAGGTTCACGCCGACGAAGGTGACCCAGAAGTGCGCCTTCGCGATCGTCTCGTTGTACATGTAGCCGCTCATCTTCGGGAACCAGTAGTACCAGCCGCCGAAGATGGCGAAGACCGCGCCGAGCGACAGCACGTAGTGGAAGTGCGCGACGACGTAGTAGGTGTCCTGCAGCACGCGGTCGACACCGGCATTGGCCAGCACGACGCCGGTGACGCCGCCGACGGTGAACAGGAAGATGAAGCCGAGCGCCCACAGCATCGGCGCGCGGAATTCAATCGAGCCGCCCCACATCGTGGCGATCCAGGAGAAGATCTTCACGCCGGTCGGCACCGCGATGACCATGGTCGCGGCGACGAAGTAGGCCTGCGCGCCGGTCGACAGGCCGACCGTGTACATGTGGTGCGCCCAGACGACGAAGCCGATACCGCCGATCGCGACCATGGCATAGGCCATACCGAGATAGCCGAACACAGGCTTCTTCGAGAAGGTCGACACGATCTGCGAGACCATGCCGAAGCCGGGCAGGATCAGGATGTACACTTCGGGGTGGCCGAAGAACCAGAACAGGTGCTGGAACAGCACGGGATCGCCGCCGTTCTCGCCGGCGAAGAAGGTGGTGCCAAAGTTACGGTCGGTGAGCAGCATCGTGATCGCGCCGGCGAGCACCGGCAGCGACAAGAGCAGCAGGAACACCGTCACCAGGATCGACCACACGAACAGCGGCATCTTATGCAGGGTCATGCCCGGCGCGCGCATGTTGAAGATCGTGGTGATGAAGTTGATGGCGCCGAGGATCGAAGAGGCGCCGGCGATGTGCAGCGACAGGATGACGAAGTCGACCGCCGGGCCGGGATGGCCGGAGGTCGACAGCGGCGGATAGAGGGTCCAGCCGGTGCCCGCGCCCAGCGAGCCGGGCTCGCCCTCGACGAACATCGAGGTGAGCAGCAGCGCGAACGAGGCCGGCAGCAGCCAGAACGAGATGTTGTTCATGCGCGGGAAGGCCATGTCCGGCGCGCCGATCATCAGCGGCACAAACCAGTTGCCGAAGCCGCCGATCATCGCGGGCATGACCATGAAGAAGATCATGATCAGGCCGTGCGCGGTCGTGAACACGTCGAACTCGTGCGACGACGGGAAGTATTGGATGCCCGGGTTCTGAAGCTCGAGGCGGATGCCGATCGACAGCAGCGCGCCGATGACGCCGGCCATAATCGCGAACACGAGGTACATCGAGCCGATGTCCTTGTGGTTCGTCGAATAGACGAAACGGCGCCACCCGGTCGGATGATGCTCGTGCGCGTCGTGAGTGCCGTGGGCTGCCGCCGTGTTGCTCGCCATCGTCATTACCCTTCGCAGTAGATTGTCGTCGCCAATGTATTATATTCGGCTTTGGCTATGTGTCACTCGACCTCGGCCGCGGCGACCGCGGTCGGACGGCTGTCGTCGCTGGCATACTTCTTCTTCGCCTGCTCGAGCCAGGCCGCGTAGTCCTTGTCGCTGACGACGTGGACGACGATCGGCATGAAGGCGTGATCGCGCCCGCACAATTCCGAGCACTGGCCGTAATAGGTGCCCTCACGCTCGGCCTTGAACCACGTCTCGTTGAGGCGGCCGGGAATGGCGTCGATCTTCACACCGAAGGACGGCACGGCCCAGGAGTGGATCACGTCGGCGCCGGTGGTCTGCACGCGCACCACCTTGTTGACCGGAACGACAAGCTCGTTGTCGACGGTCAGGAGGCGCGGCTGGCCGGGCTTGAGGTCCTTGGTCTGGACCATGACCGAGTCGAACTCGAACTTCTGGTCCGGATAGTTGTAGCTCCAGAACCACTGCTTGCCGGTCGCCTTGATCGTCAGGTCGGCCTTCGGCGTGTTGAGCTGATAGAAGAGCAGGCGGAAGGACGGCACCGCGACCGCGACCAGGATCAGGACCGGCACGACGGTCCAGATCACCTCGATGAAGGTGTTGTGCGTCGTGCGCGACGGCACCGGATTGGCCCGCGCGTTGAACTTCACCACCACGACGACCAGCAGCACCAGCACGAACAGCGCGATCGCGGCAGTGAGCCACACTAGGAAGTCGTGGAACCAGATAATGTCGTCCATCACCGGCGTCACGCCGGCTTGCAGCCCGAGCTGCCAGGGATGGGGTTGGCCGGTCGCCTCGTTGGCGGCATAGGCCACGGCGCCTCCGGCAAATACGGCCACGCTCGTGACCACGAATGCGACCAACCGCTTGAGCAACAGCATTGTCGACTGCTCTCCTCGACGAGAAAACGGCCTTGCGAATCAAGGCTCCTTTTGCCGCCCACCGCAGGCGTGATGTTCGGCCGGAAACCCCTCTGAGCACGGCACTTTGCCACGGGCGTGACAGCTTGAACGGTGCTTCGGGCGGGGAAATCCCGGCCTCTCAAACCACAATTCCGAAGCTGCCGCAATGCGCCAGATTGAGACGGCGCCAACCTCGGTGCGCTTACCCCCAATCCCCTTAAGCCGCCGCATTTACGCCATTCCGGGGCGGCTTACGTGCGCGGATTCACCGGCGGTTGTTTGCACGGTCGGCATCGCTTGACAGGGCAGGCCCGGCGTGAGCCAACGGGGGCGACGGGGAGACAAGAAGCCGGGCACGATTCGGACGATGGCGCCGTTGAGGCGCCGTACCGCGGGCCAGGCCAAGGGACTGGACTTATGGGCTTTTTCGATCGCCTGCGGGTCAAGGCGAAGACATATTTCGGCGCGGCTGCGCTCGCCGCCGCGCTCCTCGCATTCCTCCCGTCGCAGGCCCTTCGCGCCCAAGGCGCCGTAAAGTCGGTGCACAAGGACTGGCAGATCCGCTGCGACACGCCGCCTGGCGCGAAATCCGAGCAGTGCGCGCTGATCCAGAGCGTGGTGGCCGAGGACCGCGCCAATGTCGGCCTCACGGTCATCGTGCTGAAAACCGCCGATGCGAAGAGCCGGCTGATGCGCGTTGTGGCGCCGCTCGGTGTCCTGTTGCCGTCGGGGCTCGGCCTGAAGATCGACAATGACGATATTGGCCGCGCCGGCTTCGTGCGGTGCCTGCCGAATGGCTGCATCGCCGAGGTGGTGATGGACGACAACCTCATCGGCAAGCTGCGCAACGGCAAGCAGGCGACCTTCGTCATCTTCCAGACGCCCGAGGAAGGCATCGGTTTCCCGATGTCGCTCGCCGGCTTCGGCGAAGGCTACGACAAGCTGCCGTAAGCCACTCCCCACGCCACGCATTGGGCAAGTCACAGCACAAGCCGTACGTTATGCGCGGTCCCTCGCATTATTGGGGCCGGCGGTGAATACTGAGCGCCCGAAACAGGGCACGCGGTCATGAATCTCGGTTTTGTCGGATTGGGTGCGATGGGATCGCTCATCGTGCCGCGGCTGATGGTGGCGGGGCACACCGTCACCGGCTGGAACCGGTCGCGCGACAAGGCGGCGGACCTGATCGCCGCCGGCATGCGCTGGGCCGACACGCCGCGCGGCGTCGCCGAAGCCTCCGACATCGTCTTCTCCATCGTCACCGACGCCAAAGCCGTGCGCGCCTGCGCGCTGGGCCCCGACGGCATCGTGGCGGGGCTCAAGAAGGGCGGCATCTACATCGACATGAGCACGATCGAGCCGGAGGAGAGCCGCGCGGTGGCTCAGGAGTTCGCCAAGGCCGGCTCCATCATGCTCGACGGCCCGCTGTCCGGCTCGCCGGTGACGGTGAAGGCGGGCAACGCCTCGGTAATGATCGGCGGCGACGAGGCCGCATTCGAACGGGCGAAGCCCGTGCTGCTCGCCATCGGCCCGAAGGTGACGCGCATCGGCGCCAACGGTCTCGCCTGCCAGATGAAGATCGCCGTCAACCTCCTGCTGATGGTCGAAGTGATCGCCTTCGGCGAGGCGGTGGCGCTGGCAGAGAAGGGCGGCGTCACGCGCGAAAGCGCGGTCGACGCGATCATGAAGAGCGTCGCGGCTTCACCGGTGCTCGGCTATCGCGGGCCGTTCATCCTCGACGGGCAGATGCCCGACGTGCCGCTCGCCGACGTGACGCTGCAGCAGAAGGACATGATGCTGGCGCTCAATCTCGGACGACGGCTCGGCTCGCCGGTGCCGCTCGCCGCGGCCGCCAACGAGATGATGAACGCCTGCCGCGGGCTCGGCATCGACGGCAACGACTTCGTCGTCGCACATCGCGTCTATCGCCGCCTCGGCGGCCAGGAGTAGCAGTCCCCGCATGCCCAAGGCGCTACTCATCCTCACGACCGGCGGCACCTTCGACAAGCGCTACCCGGAAGGCCAATGGGTGCAGGAATTCGCCTTTCCACCGTCGCATGAGTCGGCGGTGAGCGACATCCTGCGCCGCGCGCGCATGAGCCCGGACGATTACGAACAGGACTGGGTGTTCGCCGAGGACTCAACAAAGATCACGGATGAACAACGTGCGCTGATCGCGGAACGCTGCGCCGCCGCCGCGCAGTCGCGCATCGTCGTTACGCACGGCACCGACACGATGACGCATCGGATAGATCCGGCAACGGGAAAGCTCTCCGACAATCCGAGCACCGCGTCGGTCATCGCCGCGCGCATGCTCAACAAGACGATCGTGCTCACCGGCGCGGCGCAGCCGGCGGTGATGCGCGACAGCGACACCGACTTCAATCTCGGGCTGGCCATCGGCGCGGCTCTGACGGCGCCGCCCGGCGTTTATGTCGCGATGAACGGGCTGGTCTGCGACTGGGATGCCTGCCTCAAGGATATCGATGGGCGATTCAAAAGGCGGTAGGCTTCGGCTCAAAGCCGGGAGGGAAAGAATGACATCACAAGGCGAGAGAATCGGCGCGGCTCTGGCGAAAGCGGTGAAAGGCACCACCGCCGCAATGAAGGGCAAGGACCCGGTGATGTACATCACCAACATCAAGGACGTGCCGAAGGTCGAGGGCCTGAAGCGCGACGACGGCTGGGTCGACATGCAGGTGCAGTTCCTGATCGACAAGAAGTCGGCCGGCGCGGACCATGTCGTCGGCTGGACCGTGCTCAAGCCCGGCGCGCGGCATGAGAACCACCGCCATCATAATTGCGACGAGTTCTTCATCGTGCTGAAGGGCCATGGTCACATCTATACCGACCACGGCGACACGCCGTCCAAGGAAGGTGACGTCGTCTATTCGCCGCGCGGCTGCTGGCACGGCTTCAACAACACGTCGAACGAGGACGTCGTGCTGGTGTGGGGCTGGATGGGCGCCGGCTCGATAGAGGATTCCGGCTACGAGGTGCACCCGGAGAGTCACAAATGACTGCTTACTACATTGGTCAACATGAGATCGACGATGAGGCGGCCTTCGCCGACTATCTCGCGGAAACGCTGCCGTTCATCGCAAAACACGGCGGGCGCTACCTCACCAAAGCCGGTTCGCACGAAATGCTCGAAGGTACGCGACCGAGCCGCGTCGTCGTCGTGGAATTTCCGAGTAAGCAGGCGATCAAGGACTGGTACAACGATCCCGGCTACAAGCCGCTGATTCCGAAACGGCATGCGGTCACGCGCAGCACAATGACAGCAATCGAGGGCCAATGAACGCCTGGGACCACCCGCTCATCAAGAAGGGCATGACCGCGCAGCTCGCGACGCGGCGCGCGCGCATCGCCGCCGGCGAGAAGCCGCTCGGCTGGAAGGTCGGCCTCGGCGCGCCGGCCTCGCTGGAGAAGCTGAAGATCGCGGCGCCGGTCGTCGGCTTCCTGATGCAGAAGGCGCAGTTGCCGAGCGGCGCGACGGTGTCGCTCAAAACCTACCTGCGTCCGGTCGCGGAGCCGGAGATCGCCGTGCGCATGGCGCGCGATCTCGGCGGCGGCGTCACGGCGGCGCAAGCCCTTGCCGCGATCGAGAGCATCCGCCCGGCGATCGAACTCGCCGATCTCGATCCCGTGCCTGCGCCGGACAATCTCGACGTCGTAGTCGCGGGCGACATCTATCAGCGCCATGTCATCCTGTGTGAGCAGAGCCGTGCGGGGTCGAGCCTCCATGGCATCGTCTCGCGCGTCTCGCGGCGCGGCGCCGAGGTCAACCGTACGAGCGATCCGGAAGCGCTGACCGGCAAGATGGGCGACATCGTCGCGCATGTCGCCAACACGCTCGCCGCTTTCGGCGAGACGCTGTCGGCAGGAGATTATATCATCACCGGTTCGATTACGCCGCCGCCGCTGATCGAGGCCGACGAAACCTCGTTCGTGCATGCGCTCGATCCGATCGGCGAGGTGCGCGTGACGTTCACGCGCGACTGATTGATCTCGATCAACGGCCGGTCCCGCGGCGCGCCTTAAGCTGGCGCCGAGCACGGAGGATCGGCCGATGATCAAACACTGGGCGCCGCTGACCGAGGACATCAAGGCGCTGATGCGCACGATGCGCGGCGATACTCCGAACGTGATGAAGGCATTCTCCGGTCTCGCCCAGGCGGCATCGGCGCCACAGACGCTCGACTCGAAAACGAAGGAGCTCATCGCGCTTGCCATCTCGGTGGCGATCCGCTGCGACGATTGCATCGGCTTCCACGTCAAGGCGGCGCTCGATCTGGGTGCGACGCGCGAGGAGATCGTCGAGACGCTCGGCATGGCGATCTACATGGGCGCCGGCCCGTCGGTGATGTACGCGACGCACGCGCTCGAGGCCTACGAGCAGTTCAAGCAGGCGACACAAGCGCCTGCCAGCACCGCCGCCTGAACGGACCTACAACGCCTTCACGAAATGAAATCGGCGGATGCCGCCGCCGATCGTCTTGTTGCTGGCGTCGGCGGCGATCTCCTCGCGCGTTTCGCGGTAACCGGCGTTGCGGTAGAGCGCCAGCGCCTCCTTCTGAATCTCGGATGTGCTGAGCACCATCTCCCGCGCGCCCAATCGCCGCGCTTCGTCCTCGGCAAAGGCGAGCATCCTGCGCGCGATCCCTTGGCGGCGCGCGTCGGGATCGACGTACATGCGGCGCAACTCCATCGCGCCCTCGCCCGCCGCTTCCAGGCCGAACATGCCGAGCAGCTTGGCTTCCGCCTGCGCGACAAAGAACGCGCCCTGCCGCGCGCCGTAATAGGCCGGGATGACATCGATCTCCTCGGCGAGCGAGCGCGCGATGTAACCTTCGAAAGCCTCTGCGAGATGCGGCGGCGCCATGAGCCGGTTGACGCGTACGAACAGCGCGCGCACGCCGGCGGCGTCGCCGTCCCGGTAACGGCGGATTTCCAGCGAAACGCTCACTGATCTCGAGCCGGCCGCTGCATGAAGATCCAGACGCCGCCGTCCGATGCGGACTGGATGCGGACCAGCATCTCGCGCCCACGATCGGCGAAGTCGCCGATCCAGGAGAAGGCGATGTCGAGCGTGCCGCGCGCCCGCGCCGCCTCGATGCGGCCGCGAAAACCCTCATTGGCCATGCACGGCGCAATATCGGTGAAGAATATCTTGCCGACCGTCGGACGCGCGCCATAACCGGACAGTTCGCGCTCCGCCTTGCTGAAGAACGTCACGGCGCCCTTGTCATCGAGGCGGATCGCGCCGAACGGCTGCGCGTCGATCTCGGCCTCGCCGAGCGCCTCGACCTGTTTTGCCAGATCGCTCGCATCAAACTGCAGCATCGCTTCCCACCACGTCAGTGTCCTCAATCATGACCGCACCTCCGACATGCGACACGCCCTGGCTGGCGTCGAACAGCGGCACGACGATCCGCTCGACCGAAACGGTGTCGCCGCCGCCAAAATCGAAATGGACGGACTCGTAAGCCGGCACCTGCTGCTCGACGCAACTGCGATACGCCGCCTTGAGTGAGCCAAATCGCTCCGGCGCATCGTCCTGCACCAGGCGGCCCTCGAGCGATTCGCCGAGCCACGCGGCGAGGCGATCGCCAAAGAACACAAAACGGAAGCCGTGCGGCTCGACCGCGGCGGTAAAGCTCATAGGGGCAAGATCGCCGGGATCGAATACGGCTACGTTCGGCAGTCCATCACCGTCGATCAGCACATTCCGCCAGCGGCGATAGAACGCGCGGAGCGCAGGGCTCTTGATCCGGTCGGCGAAGTTTGACGATTCCAAAGGTTCACCGCGTCCTTGCCGCGAGTGGCGAGCGGCCGGTTCTATACATTCATCACGGACGGATCGCCAGCCCGCACCGTCAAGGATAGAACTGGTAGAGCCAGGTCTCGCTCAGCGTCTCTTCGCCGAGACGCAGATAGCAGCGCATGTCGACCGGCTGCTTGCCCTCGAGCGCGACGTCGAAAAAGCCGCGCCAGCGGTCGGTGCCGACCACCTTCACGACATAGGGCGTGTGCACCTCGCCGCGCGACAAAGTCACCACCGGCTTTACGTCGTAGCGCGGCGCCATCGCCGCCAGCGGGCCGCCGCGGAAATCGATGACGAATTTGAACCGGCCTTTCGGCACCGGCTGCCCGGGCACGCCGCCGCGGCCGACGCGGGTCGCGACGACGCGCGCCAGATTGGTTGGGTGCGGCTCGTCGTCCTGCCAATAAAGGCGATAATCGAGCGCAAACCGGTCGCCGGCTTTCACCGGCGCCTTCGGCGTCCAGTAGGCAACGATGTTGTCGTGGATCTCGTCGTCGGTGGGAATCTCGACGAGTTGCACCGCGCCCTCGCCCCAGTTGCCGAGCGGCTCGACCCACACGCTCGGGCGCTTGTCGTAGAAGGCGCCGTCGTCCTCGTAGTCATCGAAGGTGTGGTCGCGCTGCAAAAGGCCAAAGCCCTTGGGATCGACGTCGGAGAAGGAATTGGTCAACACCGACGGTGGATTGATCAGCGGCCGCCAGATGCGCTCGCCTTTGCCCGTCCACATGGCGAGCCCGTCGCAGTCGTGCACCTCGGGACGCCAGTCGATGCCCGAGCTGCGATTGTTCTCGCCGTACCAGAACATGCTGGTGAGCGGAGCCATGCCGAGCCGCGCCACGTCGGTGCGCGCGAACAGCTCGGCGTGGACGGTCATGACGATCGTCTTGCCGCGCGCGGCCTCGAAGCGATAGGCGCCGGTGACGCTCGCGCCCTCGAGCAGGGCATAGATCGTCACGCTGTCGAGCTTTTCGCGTGGTTCGCCGAGCCAGAACTGCGAGAAGCGCGGAAACTCCTCCGGCTGCGGCATGGCGGTGTTGATCGCGACGCCGCGCGCCGAGGTGCCGTACTGGCCGCGCGGCCCGCAGCTCCTGAAATAGCTCGCGCCCTGGAAGGCGAGCCAGTCGATGTCGCTGTCGCGCCCGTTCATGACGCGGAATCCGGAGAATCCGAGATTGTCGGGAAGTTGCGCGGCAAGCGCCGGGTTGCCGTAAATGAAATCGCTTTTCTCGTACAGCACCGGACGCGCCTCGCCGTTTGCGACGGCGTGGATGGCGACCGGCTCGCCGTTGAACTTGTCGACGTGGAAGAAGCGCACCGGCAGCGGGTCGTCCTTGAACAGCGCGCTGTCAGGCCGGAATTTGATCTTCTGAATGGCGTCGAAGTCGATCGACTGCACCACCGGCGACGGCCGCGGCGGCGGGGCGTAGGCCTCCGCTGCCCGCGTGCGCGCGAGATCGTGCAGGCTTTCGTAGCTGAAAGGCTGAGACGGCCCGTAGCGCAGGCCGCTGCCGGCGCCCAACGCGCTACGACCGGCCGCGAGCGCAATGAGCCCGGCCCCAAGCTCCAGGAATCGTCGGCGATCGATGGGAATAGCTGAATTCCCCCTCTGCGCCCCGCCAAGCAAGTCAAAGCGGAACCCGGCGACATGGTTCCAACTTGGCGTTCGGGCGGCACCGACGGTAATGAAGTCCCGTTTCACCCGGCGTCTGGGACCGCGCTATGCTCGCGCGCGTTGGCTCAGCGATGACTTGCCCCTTCTACACGATCGGCCACTCGACCCGCTCCATCGAGGAGTTCGTCGCCCTGTTGCAGGCGTGCAATGTGCGGCTCGTCGTCGACGTCCGCACCGTGCCGCGCTCGCGCACAAACCCGCAGTATAATCGCGACGCGGTGCCCGACGCGCTCGCGCCCTTCCAGATCGGCTACGAGCACATCGCCGCGCTGGGCGGGCTGCGCGGGAAAAAGCACGACGTCGCGCCGGCCGTGAATGCATTCTGGCAGAATGCGAGCTTCCACAATTATGCTGACTACGCCCTGAGCGAGGGCTTTCGCGACGGTCTCGCGCATCTTCGCGAGCTCGGCGCCGCCAGACCGTGCGCGATCATGTGCGCGGAAGCCGTGTGGTGGCGCTGCCATCGCCGCATCATCGCCGACTATCTGCTGGCCGAGGGCGAAGCCGTCTTTCACATCCTCGACCGCAATCATGTCGAGCCGGCGCGTCTGACCGAAGGCGCCCGGCCCGGCTCCGAGGGTGTGGTCTATCCGGCGGCCTGAGCCGGCGCCCGCCCTCGCCAAATCGCCACAGACGTCTTATCTGATGGCCTGAGGGCGCCTTCTTCGGAGCAAATCATCCAATGGATCCAGCCATTTCGTCCCTGATCGACCGCGCGGGCCTCGACAAGGGCAAGGTTCGCAAGTTGCTCGGCCGGAGCCTCGAAGGCGCCGACGACGGTGAATTGTTCCTCGAATACAAGCAGTCGGAGGCGCTGGTCTTCGACAACGGGCGCCTGAAGCAGGCGACCTACGACACCACGCAGGGCTTCGGCCTGCGCGCCGTGAAGGGCGAGGCGGTCGGCTATGCGCACGCTTCGGACATGTCGGAAGGGGCGCTGGCGCGCGCGGCCGAGGCGGTGCGCGCGGTCAAGGGCGGCTATTCCGGCGCCTATGCCGACGCGCCCGGCCGCACCAACCGCAAGCTCTATGGCGACGAGAACCCCCTCGCCGCTCCCGCCTTCGACGCCAAGGTGAAGCTGCTGGAAGAGATCGATTCCTATGCCCGCGCCAAGGACCCCCGCGTGCGGCAGGTGACCGCGAGCATCGCCGCGACCTGGCAGGTGGTCGAGATCCTTCGAGCCGACGGCGAGACCTATCGCGACATCCGGCCGCTGGTGCGGCTCAATGTCTCGGTCGTCACCGGCGACGGCGACCGGCAGGAGACCGGCTCGTTCGGCTTCGGCGGCCGCGAGGGCTACGAGCGCTTCATCGTCACGCATTCCTGGCAGCACGCCGTCGACGAGGCGGTGCGCCAGGCATTGGTCAATCTCGACGCGGTTGCCGCGCCTGCGGGCGAGATGGACGTCGTGCTCGGCGCCGGCTGGCCCGGCGTGATGCTGCACGAGGCGGTCGGCCACGGCCTCGAGGGCGACTTCAACCGCAAGAAGACCTCCGCCTTCGCCGGCCTCATGGGCAAGCAGGTTGCGGCCAAGGGCGTCACCGTCGTCGACGACGGCACCATGCAGGACCGCCGCGGCTCGCTCTCCATCGACGACGAGGGCACGCCAACCAACCGCACCGTGCTGATCGAGGACGGCATCCTCGTCGGCTACATGCAGGACCGGCAGAACGCCCGGCTCATGGGAATGAAGCCGACCGGTAATGGCCGCCGCGAGAGCCACGCGCATGTGCCGATGCCGCGCATGACCAACACCTACATGCTCGCCGGCCAACACGATCCGAACGAAATGATCGCCTCGGTGAAGAACGGCCTCTACGCCGTGAACTTCGGCGGCGGCCAGGTCGACATAACCTCGGGCAAGTATGTGTTTCAGTGCACCGAAGCTTATAAGATCGAGAACGGCAAGGTCACCGCGCCGGTAAAGGGCGCCATGCTCATCGGCAACGGCCCGACCGACCTCAATCGGATCACCATGATCGGCAACGACTTCGCGCTCGACCCCGGCATCGGCACCTGCGGCAAGAACGGCCAGGGCGTGCCCGTCGGCGTCGGCCAGCCCTCGTTGCGCATGGACAGGATCACCGTGGGAGGGACCGCCTGATGGCGAGTACGGATGAGACTGCGCCGGCCTCGCGCGTGAAGGGCTGGGCCAAGAGCATCGTCGACATCGTCGCCATCGTCGCCGTGGTGATGGCGGCGAAGACGGCGATCGCTGAGCCGTTCTACGTGCCGTCGGGCTCGATGGAGCCGACCTTGCAGATCGGCGACGAACTGCTCGCGACCAAATACCCGTATGGCTATTCGACCGCATCGCTACCCGGTTTCTTCACGCTGCCGCAGAGCGGCCGCGTGTTCGGCGATCTGCCCAAGCGCGGCGACGTCGTCGTGTTCCGCTGGCCCGGCGACCGCTCGCAGGTCTGGGTCAAGCGTGTCATCGGACTGCCGGGCGACAGAATTGCGCTGCGCGACGGCCGCGTCATCATCAACGGCACGCCGGTCGGGCTGAAGGCGGACGGCAGCGGCCAGTCGGAAAACGAAGACGGCGGGCGCACGTCGGCCGCGCGCTACATCGAGACGCTGCCGGGCGGCAAGCAGCACGTCATCTTCAAGCTGACGCCGTCGGAGCCGCTCGACACCATGGCCGAGGTCACGGTGCCGCCTGGCCGCCTGTTCGTCATGGGCGACAACCGCGACAACTCCGCCGACAGCCGCGTGCCGTTGCGTGACGGCGGCGTCGGGCTGCTGCCGGTCAGCGACCTGGTCGGCCGCGTCGATGCGGTCGTCGGCTCGTGGGACCTCGGCATGAAGCACCAGCCGATCTGGACCTGGCCCTCGGGCTTAAGGCTGTCGCGCTTTTTCACCGCGGTGAATTGAGACGAACCGCTGCCGTCGACCCCGTCCGCTCGCAGAAATGAGTTGAATTTGTATTCCAGCCGCCGCGCGCGATTTTAAATTTGTGCGGCTTCCCGCCTTGCCCGTCGAGGTCTTAGGGGGTATTGGAATACGGGGCCACCTGGGTTGGGGGGGTATCGTCATGCGTTACCCAAGGATCGCGCTGCTTGCAGCGGCGCTGATTGCAGGCGCGTGCGGAAACTCGCGCGCCGACACATTCGATTTTTCTTTTTCGGGACCGAGCATCAGCGCGTCGGGCACGCTGACCGCCACTTTGCAAAGCAGCAACGAATATCTCGTCACCGCCATCAGCGGCACCTACAACGGGCTTGCGATCGGGCAGGTTCTCGGCGCTAGCGGGAATTTCAACGGCCACGCCGTCAACGACGACTTGTTATATTATCCGGCCGGCGGCTCCAACCCGGCAGGGACTGCCTTGCTCGACAATGGCGGCCTTTATTTTTATTCAAATGATTCCAGCAAGGAGATCGGCGTCTATTATTTCAACGGAAATTATCAGATGCAGGATGTCTTCGCTTCGAGGACCACGACGCTTACCTCTTTCGATGCAACCATACAGTCCAACCCCGGACCGCTGCCCGGCGCCGGTATCTTGTCGTACATCGTGGCGATGATCGGCGGCGTTTTGTGGGGGCACAGGACCGTGCCGGCGCGGACCAAATTGAATTGGCGCCGGCTCGCATTGTCGTGGCTATCCGTCAAATTCAGAGTCCTGCCATTCAAGTTCGTGCGTAGACACTCTCTTTGCGAGCCTGTCTGACGCGGCGCGACGCGGAAATCGACTACGGCTTCAACAAGATCTTTCCGAAGTGCTTGTTGGCGCGCATGTAGTCCTGCGCGGCCTTCGCCTCCGCGAGCGGGAAGATCCTGTCGATCGGCAGGCTGAGCTTCTTCGCCTTCACCGCGTCGGCGAGATCGGCCCACATTGCGCGCGTTTCCTCGCGCAGCTCGTCGACCGAGCGCGTGCGGTGCGTCACGCCGATATAGGCGATGCGGCGGTTGGCGTGCAGGTCGAAGTCGAACTCCGCCTTGCCGCCGCCGAGCCGGCCGACATTGACGATGCGGCCGAGGACCGCGGTCGCGCGCATGCTGGCGTTCATCAGCGCGCCCGAGACCTGATCGATCATCAGGTTCACGCCGGCACCGCCGGTCGCCTCGAGCACGAGGTCAGGCCATTTCGGATCGGTCGTGTCGATGGCGAGATCGGCGCCGAACTCCTTCAGGCGCGCGCGGCGTCCGGCGTTCGTCGACGTGCCGATCACCAGCTTCGCACCGAGCAGCTTGGCGATCTGCAGCGCCATCAAGCCGACGCCCGAGCTCGCGCCCTGGATCAGCACGCTCTCACCACGCTTGAGCCGGCCATTGGTGACGAGCGCGTCGTGCATCGTACCGAGCGCGACCGGTAAGGTCGCCGCATCCTCGAAGCTCATGCCGTCGGGCATGGGGACGACCCGGCCCCAGTCGCACACGGCATATTCGGCGTAGCCGCCGCTGCCGGCGCACATCACGCGGTCACCCGGCTTGAAGCCGCCCTTCGTCTCGGAGCCGACCTCGACAACTTCGCCGGACCAGTCGATGCCGACAGTGCCACCGACCGCACCATGTCCGCCGCTCCCTCGCGATGCGGCAAGATCGGCGCGATTCAGGCCCGCCGCCTTCACCTGCACCAAAATCTGGAACGGTTGCGGCTTGGGCTGCGCAATGTCGCGAAGCTCCAGCCCGTTTTCCGTAGCGACGCCGGCTTTCATGAATTGTCTCCTGTGAGCGCTACCGCACCACGCCCGAGATGCAGCACGGCTTGTGCCGCGGCCGCGTTATTTTTGCTTTCAGGTAGCAGCGCGGTGCCACGCTGATATAGCCCGGCCGCACATAGGTCCAGGCGCGGCACTTGTTGTCGGCATCGCAGGCGGCGCGGCAAGCCGAGCCGTCGGCATCCGGCTCCTTCAGGTCGAAAAAGCGCAGGTCGCCGCCAGTGCGGTCGATCGAATATTCGATCGGCCCGTGCGCCGGCTCGATGATGCCGGCGCCGCGAACGCCCGATACGCAGCATGTGGCCTCGACCCGCGGCGTCACCTTGTTCTTCAGCCAGCAGACGGCGGCCGCGTTCTCGGTTCGAGGATATGAAAAACTCCACGCCCTGCAGCGCGCGTCGCGCTCGCACCGCGCAGCGCAGGCCGCCGGATCGCCCGTCTTGATCTCGAATTTCAGATAATCGCCGCCGCGGCGGTCGTAGCCGCTCTGCGCCTGGGCGGCCAGCGACGGCAACAACAGCCCGAGCGCGAGGACCAGTCCGATGAGACACCGCATCCGCGCCGCCATTCCCCAGCCGCCCCTTCGCGCATGCTAACGCATCCGGCGCTGTTTTGCAGGTGCAGCATGACACAAACGCGCGAGCAGGCCACAATCCTGCGCAACGACAAAAGGGGGAACGCCGGGGCGTCCTGTCGTCCGTGCCGATGGCCGCAAGGCCAGGCACAGGCGCACCGCCTGTCATTCGCGAGAGATGCAAAAGAGCGAGACCAACGTGAAGCTGGGAGCGCGCCTGCGTGCGCGCATTGCGGCGGCGTCGCCCTACGACATCGCCGTGGCGGCGCTCATCGTCGTGCTCGTCGGCCTCGTCCTGCTCACATACGGCTCCTACGCCGTCTCGAATGACGAGCCGGTACAGCAGCGCTACGGCGAACTGATCATAAATTATTTCCGCAGCGGCTTCGCCGACACCTCACTCTTCCACTATGTCAATCTCTATCTCTATGGCGGGCTGTTCGACGTCGTCGCGACCATGATCGAGCGGCTGCTGCCGTTCGTCGACGTTTACGACCTTAGGCACATCCTGTGCGCGCTGACCGGCATCGCCGGCATCGGCGCCGCCTTCGCCCTCGCCCGCCACATAGCCGGACCACGGGCCGGCGCCATTGCAGCCTTCGCGCTCACCGCGTGCGGGCCGTGGTATGGCGCTATGTTCAACCACACCAAGGATATCCCCTTCGCCGCGGCGATGACGGGCGCGGCCTATTTCCTCGTTTGCGCAATGCACGACCTGCCGCGTCCGCGGCCACGGCACGTTATCGCCTTCGGCCTCCTGCTCGGCGCCGCGCTCGGCATCCGCGTGCTCGGCCTGCTCATGGTCGGCTATGCCGGGCTGGCGATGGTAATTGCGGTCCGGCGCATGCACACCGAAGCCCCGCGCGACCGCCTGGCCTTTTTCGCGCAATCGGCCGTCGCGCTGACGCCCGCCTTCATGATCGCCTATGCGCTGATGATCGCCGCGTGGCCGTGGTCGGCGCTGGCGCCGCTCAATCCGCTGCGCGGACTGGTCGACTTCGGCCAATTCCACTACCGCATCGACACGCTGCTCGCCGGCCATATCTACACCATGGACCAGGTGCCGCGCTGGTACGTTCCGCTCTATCTCCTCATCAGGATGCCGCTGATGATGCTCGCGGGCGCTGCGCTATCGCTCCTGTACCTCGCGCGGCGCGACAAGGCGCGCGCCTGGCGCCGCGCGGACATCGCGCTGATCCTGTTCATGGCGCTGTTTCCGGTCCTGTGCGAGGTGGTCGACCGCGGTCCCGCCTTCACCGGCATGCGCCACTTCACCTTCGTTGTGCCGCTGTTCGCCGTGCTCGCGGGCGTCGGCTTCGACTGGCTGATGCGGCCGCGCGCGGCGCGCCGTCGCTTCGTCGCGGCCGGCGCGGCGGTGGCCGTCGTCATCGCGCTGGCATCGAATGCGGTGCTGCTCGTGCGCCTGCACCCGTATCAGTATCTCTTCTACAATCCGCTGGTTGGCGGGCTCGAAGGCGCGTCGCGGCAGTTCGCCACCGATTACTGGGTAAACATGATGCCAGAGGCGGTCGAGCATCTCGAAGGCTATGTGGACAAGCACGACGGTTCCCGGCACGCGCATCGCTACACGGTGGCGGTCTGCGGCGAACGCGCCTCGTTCGAGAATGAGGTCCGGGATCATCCGGAGTTGCAATGGACCGACGACTGGAAGACGGCCGACTTCTTCATCGCGCCGACGCACATGAATTGCGACCGCGCCGATGACGGCGCGGTGATCGCGAAGATCTCGCGGGTCGGCGTGCTGATCGGCGTGGTCAAGGACCGCCGCGCGCTGGCGCAGCAGGCGGCTCACCATGACGAACACTAGCGCGCAAAATTAAAGCGCCCGCCGGAGGGGCCGGCGGGCGCTGGATCCGGACGCGAGAGGGGATGTTCGCATGTGTCCCGGATCGGAACGGCCGATGAGAGGGGTCGGCCGTTTTGGTGAAATCAGATCGTCTGCTGCGACGGCCGGTTGGTCGCCGGTCGGCTGAAGCCCTTCGCCGCCTCCTCGCGCATCAACGCACGGCCCCAGCGGCGTTCCAGCGCGCGTTCACGAAGCAACGCCGTGGGATCTTCCCAGAACGGCTCCGAGAAGGCGTCGCTGACGTCAGACCGGGTGATGCCGATATCGGCGAGCATGCGGCGGTCGAGACCGGCGAGAGCATTCGCTTCCCTGCGATGGCGACGGGCGCGCGCGATCGCTTTGAGCCAGTAGGACACCATCGCCACGAGGGAGGCGAAGGCCCGGACCAGGGTCGCGCCGGCGACTGGGATGACTGGATATTGCGCGCTCATCGTCGTTCTCCTTGCGGTGATTGGCGTCCTTGCCGCCCTATCTGTTCGAGCCCGGGGTCCGCAGCCACCCGAAAGCCCCACCCGATTCCAACCGGGTGCGGACGCTGATATGCGCCTCCCCTATTGATTAGTGAAACGAATGTTTTTAATCTGATCGATAAGAACCGATGATGTGGCGCCGGCCGCTGGAAAGCCCCGGCAGATCAGGACTTTGACCATGACCGCCCTTCTCGACGTTGACCAGCTCCGTACGTTCATCGCCATTGCCGAGACCGGCAGCTTCACCCGCGCAGCGGAGGTCGTGCACAAGACGCAGTCCGCGGTGTCGATGCAGATGAAGCGGCTCGAAGAGCGCATCGAGCGGCCGATCTTCGCCCGCGACGGCCGCGCCTCGAAGCTCACCGAAGACGGGCAGCGCCTGCTCGACTACGCGCGCCGCATCGTCAACCTCAACATGGAGACGATCGCCGCTTTCTCCGACGCGGCGCTGTCAGGGCGTGTGCGACTCGGCGTGCCGGACGATTACGCCGATCGCTATCTGCCGGAGATCATGGCGCGCTTCTCGCGCGGTTATCCGGCGGTCGAGCTCACCGTCATCTGCGAGCCGTCGGTCGACCTGCTCGAGCGCATCGACGCGAACGAGATCGACCTCGCCATCGTCACCAATTGCGAATCGAAGCGCGCGGCCGAGACCTTCCGCCGCGAGCGCCTCCTGTGGGTGACGTCGAACCGCCACGCCATCCACACCGAGGAGCGCGTGCCGCTGGCGCTCGGACGGCCGACCTGCTCGTGGCGGCGCAGCGCCATCGAGCGGATGGAATCGGTCGGCCGGCCGTTCCGGGTCCTGTACTCCAGTTCGAACGCCGGCGCGGTCGCCGCCGCGGTGCTCGCCGGACTTGCGGTGTCGGTCTTGCCGGAATCGGGATTGCGCCCCGGAATGCGCGTGCTCACCGCAGGCGACGGCTTCCCCGAATTGCCCGGCTGCCGCATCGGTCTCGTGCGCAATTCGCACGAATCGTCCGCGCTCGCCGATGCGCTGGCCGAGCACATCGTCTCGTCCCTGGATAACCTGTCGGAAGCGCAGGCGGCGGAGTAGTCAGCGCTTCGGCGCGCGCAACACGAGCAGGTTGCCGGCAAGCACGGCGGCAAGCCCGAGCACGGCGAGCACGCTCCAGCGATAGTTCTCGGCGAAGGTCGAGGCGACGAGCGCGATCACCGGATACATGACCGTGGAATATCCGGCGCGGGCCGCGCCGATGCGGCCGAGCAGCGTGAAATAGACGCCGAAGGCAAGGACCGAGCCCAGCACCGAGAGATAGATGAGCCCGCCGAGATAGGTCGCGCTCCACTCGATGGCGAAGCGCTCGCCGCGCAGGAGCGCGACCAGCGCCATCACCACGACGCCGTAGACCATGCCCCAGCCGATGGTGGCGAAGATCGGCAAGCCTTTGCGCTGCGCCGCGAGCGACAGCATGTTGCCGAGGCAGAAGCACAATGTGCCGCCGAGCGAGAGGGCGAGACCGCCGAGCACGCCGCTATCGAGCCGCAGACCGCCGAGCTCTGGATAGAACATCAGCGCCACGCCGAGGACGCCGAAGGCGGCCCCCACGAGCACACGGCCCTCGATGCGCGTGCCGAAGATCAGGCTGCCGAGCGCGACATTGCCGATCGCCGCCAGCGAGAAAACGATCGACAAGAGCCCCGACGCGATGGTGACGCCGGCGTAGTAGAACAGCGCGTAATTGGTCGAGAAGATCGCCGCGCCGAGGGCGGCAAAATGGACGTGGTCCGCGAGATCGAAAGCGAGGCGTTCGCCGCGCCACGCGGCAAAGGCCAACATCAGCGGCGCGGAGATGGCGAAGCGCCAGACGATCGACACTTCCGGCGCGACTTCGCCGACCTGGTAGTGCAGCGCGATCCAGGACAGGCCCCACACGAGCACCGCGATGGCGTAGAGCGCATAGTCGAGCGGCGCGAAACCGCGCGGCCGGCCGGAGGGTTTCGAGGCAACGGACATCGGCGCGGCTTAACACAGATCCGCAGACGTCGCGCCCAGCACCCGAACCAGGTCGGCCGGAGCCAGTTCCACCTGCAGGCCGCGGCGGCCGCCATTGCACACGATCTTCGGGAAGGCGAGCGCCGACTGCTCGACGAAGACGCGCACGCGCTTCTTCTGGCCGAACGGGGAGATGCCGCCGACATGATAGCCGGTGATGCGCTCGGCTTCGGCCGCGGCCATCATCGCCGCGCTCTTGGCACCGGCGGCGCTCGCGAGCTTCTTCAAATTCACGTCGCGGTCGGACGGCGCCAGCACGCAGACGGTCTCGTCGCCGGCTTTCGCCATCAAGGTCTTTAGGAGACGCGCCGGCTCGATACCCAGCGCTTCCGCCGCCTGCATGCCGATGCGCTCGGCATTCGGGTCGTACTCGTATTCGTGCAGGTCGAAGGGGACGCCGGCCTTCTGCAACGCCAGCGTCGCGGGCGTGCTCCTGGCCATCTCAGTAGGAGTATTCGGTGAACAGCGGATCGACCGAGCCGTTCCACTCGTTGAAGTACTTCTCGAGCAATTCCTCGGCCGGCGTGATGCCGCGGGCGATCGACTCTTCGAGCGGTCGCAGATAGCGCGTCTCGTCGCGGCCGTTGCGGTCGAGGCGCTGGCGCTTCTGCAATCCGCGCCGGGCGAGGCGCAGCGTCTCCTGCGCGAGCGTCAGCACGTTGGTCTTGCGGATCTCGGCGCGGAAGCCGCGCTGCGGCACGTCATCGCGCAGCTTTTGCCGCTCCTCCGCGGTCCAGCCCTTGACCATGTCCCAGCAGGCGTCGAGCGCCTCCTCGTCGTAGAGCAGACCGACCCAATAGGCCGACAGTGACGGCAGACGGCGCCAGGGACCTGCGTCCTCGCCGCGCATTTCGAGATAACGCTTGAGCCGCACTTCCGGGAAGATCGTCGAAAGGTGATTGGCCCAGTCGGAGATGGTCGGCCGCTCGCCCGGCATGGTGTCGAGCTTGCCGGCGAAGAAGTCGCGGAACGACTTGCCCGATACATCGATGTAGGTGTCACCGCGCTTGACGAAATACATCGGCACGTCGAGTGCATAATCGACGTAGCGCTCGAAGCCCATGCCGTCCTCGAACGCCCAGGGCAGCATGCCCGAGCGCTGATTGTCGGTGTCGGTCCAGATCTTGGAGCGCATCGACAAGTAGCCGTTCGGCTTGCCTTCGGTGAAGGGCGAATTGGCGAACAGCGCAGTCGCGACCGGCTGCAAGGCCAGCGATACCCGCAGCTTCCTGACCATGTCGGCTTCGGAGGAGAAGTCGAGGTTCGCCTGCACGGTGCAGGTCCGGTACATCATGTCGAGGCCGTAGGTGCCGACCTTCGGCATGTAGTTCGTCATGATCTTGTAGCGGCCCTTCGGCATCTTCGGCATGTCGGCGCGCGACCAGTTCGGGGTCATGCCGAGGCCGAGGAAGCCGATGCCCAAAGGCTTCGCCACCTCGCGCACCTGCGCGAGGTGCGCGAACAATTCCGAGGCCGTCTGGTGCACGCTGTCGACCGGCGCGCCCGACAGTTCGAACTGGCCGCCAGGCTCGAGCGAGATCGCGCCGCCGCCGGTGACGTCGAACATGCCGATGATGTTCTCGCCTTCCATGATCGGGTCCCAGCCGAGCAGGCCGTGCATGCCCTCGAGCAGCGCGCGGATCGAGCGGCGTCCGGAATAAGGCACCGGCCGGTGGTCTTCGACCAGGAAGGCGAACTTCTCGTGCTCGGTGCCGACGCGGAATTGCGATTTCGGCTTGCAGCCCTTTTCGAACCACGCGACGAGCTCGTCGCGGGTCGCGATGGGTGTCATGTCGATCTGGTCGCGCGCCATTGAGGGGTCTCGGGAAAAAGGGTCGAGACCTTAAACATGGGAAGGCTGAAAGGGCAATGCGGGAGGCACGTAGGCGACGGCCGCAATTCCGCAAGGCCGGAAACCGGTGCGGCGCCCAACTTTTTCAGCCCATGAGATCAGGCGCGCTTGGCAGCGTCGGTCAGCATTGCGCGGCGCTCATACCAGACCCGGCTGCGATTGACGATCGTGACCACCGACAGCATCACGGGCACTTCGATCAGCACGCCCACGACCGTCGCCAGCGCGGCGCCCGATTCGAATCCGAACAGGCTGATGGCCGCGGCGACCGCCAGCTCGAAGAAATTGCTGGCGCCGATCAGCGCCGACGGTCCGGCGACGCAGTGCTGCTCGCCGGCGAGCCGGTTGAGCAAGTAGGCCAGGCCGGCATTGAAATAGACCTGGATCAGGATCGGCACCGCGAGCAGCGCGATCACCAGCGGCTGCGCCAGGATCTGCTGCCCCTGGAAACCGAACAGCAGAACCAGGGTCGCCAACAGCGCGACCAGCGATAAGGGCTGCAGCGAATTCAACTGACGGTCCAGCGCGGCCTGGCCGCCGGAGGCAAGCAGACGCCGGCGCAGCAATTGCGCCGCGATCACCGGCACGACGATGTACAGCACCACCGACAGTACCAATGTGTCCCACGGCACGGTGATTGCCGACAGGCCGAGCAGCAGACCGACGATCGGCGCGAAGGCGAACACCATGATGGTGTCGTTGAGCGCGACCTGCGACAGCGTGAAATGCGGTTCGCCTTTGGTGAGGTTGCTCCAGACGAACACCATCGCCGTGCACGGCGCGGCGGCGAGCAGGATGAGCCCGGCGATGTAGGAATTGATCTGATCGACCGGCAGATAGGGCCGAAACAGATAGCCGACGAACAGCCAGA
>Ga0265342_10000672_pt1 | contig 35658 bp, 33 predicted proteins | sample 4CB327metaG_FD_203125 | JGI IMG/M metagenome (GOLD analysis project Ga0265342, IMG submission 203125) | Rhizosphere microbial communities from Carex aquatilis grown in University of Washington, Seatle, WA, United States - 4-CB3-27 metaG | ecosystem: Host-associated > Plants > Roots >... | reverse complement strand
CAATGCTTTGGCATTTTTGACAATTTGTGCTCCATATTTTTTAAATGCTGGTTTGCTTGCTTCATGCAATGCAGTTGCGATACCTGCTGTTTGATGATTATGAGGGCCTCCTTGAAGCCCTGGGAAAACCGCTTTATCAAGCTTTACAGGCAACTCAGGATCTTTTTTAAGTCCTTTTGGAGTAACCATAATCATCCCACCTCGCGGGCCACGAAGGGTTTTATGGGTTGTCGTCGTAATAATATGTGCATAAGGAACAGGACTCATATGCTCTCCTGCGACAATAAGTCCAGCAACATGTGCAATATCAGCTGCCAAATATGCACCGATACTGTCAGCAATCTCGGCAAATTTATCAAATTCGTATTCAAACATATATGCAGTTGCTCCCATCCAGATGAGTTTTGGTTTTTCCTTTTTTGCGATTTTCCATACTTCATCAATATCGACTCTTCCGTTTGGTTTTACATGATATGGGACACTATTAAAAAATTTTGCAGTAGCCGAGGCTTTCCATCCATGAGTAAGATGTCCGCCATCAGGTAAATTGAGACCTGTCACTGTATCTCCAGGATTACAAACTGCTACATAAACAGCGAAATTCGCAGGAGACCCTGAATACGGCTGTACATTTGCAGAGACAACACCAAAAAGCTTCTTGGCTCGTTCTTGAGCCAATATTTCAATGTCATCGATGTATTCGTTGCCTCCATAATACCGTTTTTTGGGATATCCTTCGGAATATTTATTGGTAAGAATCGATCCATTACATTCACGGACTGATGCAGAGGTATAATTTTCTGAGGGGATCATTTCTAGTCCATCTTTTTGGCGGAGGGCTTCTTCTTGTATGAACTTAAACAACTGCGGATCTGTCTTTTTGAGATTCTTCATCGGATTATGCAATCAATATAAACGATATGTTTATTCATTGCAAGAGTCATTTTATAACTTAGCTTTTACTTAGGCAGTTACATCAAGCTGTTTTGTTATCTTCTTGCAAGAGAAACTTTCACATTTTTTATTTATTATAAGTCAATAATAAAAATATCTATGGGATGACTTTTGAAGCAATTTATACTACAATAACGTCCTATCCATGGCAAAATCGGAATTAGCAGCTCCAAGAAGAATTAATACTATTGAAGGTGGCAAACGGGATCTTGCTATGTATCCTATTGCTACAGGAAGTTTAAAGAAGCTAGCAGAATTTGACGCCTTAGGACTCCGCTTACAACGCGTCCTAGATATTAAACCTACAGAAATCCAGATTGATAATGGAACTTCGGAAGAAATTCTGGAAGCAAAAGCAATAGATGCGTATAGATTATATGGTGGACCTATTATTGTTGAAGATACTTCTTTTAGTTTTGATGCATGGGGGGGAAGACCTGGACCGTATACAAAAGCTTTCTTAACGGATCGAGCCGATAGAAAAAATTTTGTAGATCAACTGCCTTCGGATGACCGAGGTGCAACAATGAGAGTTGGCCTTGCAATATTTGATGGAGAAAACGTTCAAACAAGAATTGGTTCAACACGTGGAACAGTAGTTCCGCCAAGAAGTTCCGCAGATTTTGGTTTCGATGATATTTTTATCTCTGAGGAAGAACATCGAGCAGCAAAAAAGGAAAAAAGGCCTGAAAAAACCTATGCTGAAATGACGTCTGACGAAAAAAATCAGTCCTCTCCTCGAGCGAAAGCAGTTCGCGAACTCCTAGAAAATCCCTTTGAAGTTGGCGGAGAAGTTTTCCAAATACCTGAGCCGTTACTCGCCCAACTTTCACTTCGTCGCCCTGAAGAATTACCTACCAGTGAATCTGCATTGCGATACGCATTTGGTTTGGAAAGTCTTATGAATGTTGAGCCAAATCCTGATTTTAAGATTGACGTAGAAAAATATCTTCGTCCACTTCACAAAAGGGTTTATGGTGCAACTGAAGAAAATCCTGATGGAATTGTATGGGAATTCACACCGAATCCTGATTCCGCCAGTCAAGGTATCGTTGTAGTTCCTTTTATTGATTTACGGGAAGAACCCGATCCTCACAGGCCAGGAGAATTGAAATCATTGCGTCTCGATGTCGATATAGACGGCAATCCGATATTTGGTCAGTTTGGTCCAAGACGTTTGGAAATGGCACTTGCAGCAAGAGCAAGAGAATTTAAGGAAATGCATAGCAATGAGATGCACGACAGCATCCGGAAATTGGCATCAGGAGAAATTCCGCATGTGCCGCGCTCCAACACTCGATCTCCTGTTCTGGAAGAGATGATTGAAATGGTAAAATCACATACGGATGAAAGAGGTACGGATATCTATAATCCCTCAAAACAAGCAATTACAACAAGAGAGTTAGGCTACAAAAGACAATCTCACGATGAAAAACTCAGTCGAAAAACCGCAGCAACTTTTGGAACAATGCTTCTTGGACCAGATGGCGTGCCAACAAACCTTTTTGCACTTGGTGGTATGCCTCCAATCACAGGATCGATGGATGAGATAGTAACAGCAGCAATGTCATATATGAAATCATGGATCCCCCACAACGGCGTTTTTGCAGGTAATTTTGATAGACAGCTGCAGCTTTTTGAGCAGTCAAGAGATAAAATTAAATCTTTTGGACTTCCCAAAGACATAGAAGAGATTTGTATAAAACAAGTCGGTATTTCTGTCGGATCAGACAATCCTGAAGTAATTGCAGATCAAATAAGACGATTTAAGGAATCTGGAGGGCACGCGGCTAGAATTTATACCACTAACCCTGATGTCCGTATTGTTGAAACAGCAAAAACAATCCGTGAAGCAGGAGGAGAAGATTTCCTGATTTGTGTTGGACCTGTTACCGATGGAAAGCATGCAAGAGAACTTAAAGAAAAAGCGAATGTCCAGATGTTCCTCATCGGCCATGGCGGCGGCGAGAACTGTACATCACTTTCTGCTGGTGGCGCAGCAAATTCCATTGAAATTTTATATGATTTATACACAGATCCATTCTTTAACGACACTCATATTGGAGTTGAAGGTGGTACAGGAGAAACAATCGGAGCATTGTTGCCTATGCTTGATGTTATTTCTCTCAATAGACGCGGCGTCGGAGGAATTGAACCTTCTCAAGGTATATATCTTAGAAAAACAAGTAATGGAAGACTAAGATATGTTCAACCGTATCATGGAAGTGCAAGTGCTGTCACGCAAATTATCGAAGCAACAATGGATCCTGAGATTGCAAAACGTCGTCTTGGTCCTGACGGAAAAGTGAGAAATGTTGAAGGCAAACCAAATTATACAGATCTTGAAGCAAAGATAGATAGTAGTGTTGATCAATACGCAAAAGCACGAACAGGTGCAGGACTTGCATTAGCGGATCAGAGGTCACGTTCCATATATGAAATTCGTAAACAAGTTCGTGAAAAAGGTCATAACCATGTAGAAGTTACACCATCATCCAGTGAAATTGCGGGAGCACACAGGCCTGCTGCATAAGCAATTTCTGAGGTTCACACACCAGGTTTGTGATAGGTATAATTTTCATTTTGAAACATTGTGATATTGAAAATTGATTAAAAATTAAAAATTGGAAATTGAAAATTGCCAATGCCTACTCTTTCTCTACCGTCAGAAATGTATACTTATACCCATCTGCTTCTCTCTCTTCTTTTTCAATTATTTTGGTAAACTGTGGATATTTTGGAAAGAACGCGTCTGCGTCATATCTCCCTGTGACAATTGTCAGATATAACCGATCCACAAGGTCTTGCTCGATTGTTTCTTTATAAATTTGTCCCCCACCAAAAATAAAAATTTCATCTGCGCCCGGAAATTCTTTTGCTTTTTCTATTCCTTCCTGCACAGAAGAAACGACGGCATCAGGCTGATAAGAAAGTGTTTTTACAGAATTTGGATCACGGGTGACAACGATATGAGAACGATTTGGGAGTAATCTCCCAAGAGACGCAAACGTTTTTCTCCCCATTACCAGAGGATGACCGCTCGTTAGTGTTCTTACTCTTTTTGCATCATCAGGAATTCTAAAAAGCAGATCATTATTTTTTCCAATCCCCCGCTCTTCATCCATCGCAACAATAATTGAAACTCTTTGCTTATTCATGACTTCTTTCTTCTGATTGTTCCGGGGAAAATGCCGGCACATCTACTGTAAGATACTCAAATTTGCCTTCTGCCGCAAAGGCAGTATTTTTAGGAACAAAAACAACGTCCCTCGCAGAAACAGAAAAAGTATCTCCGCCAACAAAAAATTTTCCTTTCCCTTTAATTATATACATAACAAATTGACATGTATGCTCATAGATAAAATTGTGAGAATCTTCAGGATGTCTTCCCTTTACGATCATATAACCGATATCAAATTCCTTTGTCGGGGTTGGATATTTATAAATAAGCTTTGTTCCAAGATCTATTTTCTTTGCTTCTTTAAAAGAATATTTTTTCGCTTTCATATAATTCATTTCCTTTCAAAATATTTTCTCAACTTTTCAGCATAAGGCAATCTCTCTTCTTTAGTTGTTGATTTTTTATTAGACAATTGAAGCAATAAATTATCGTTTTCAAACCGTGGATATACATGAAAATGATAGTGGAATGCATGTTGGTCTCCAGCAGATTCGTTACATTGTAATGTTGTTATCCCATCTGCATTTCTTACTTTTTTGAAAGCAATGGCGACCTGTTGAGCTACATCAAAAACCTGATGGCCATATTCTTTAGGTAAATCAAAAATATTTTCAAAATGTTCATTGGGAGAAATGAGAATATGACCAGGATTATCACCGATAAAAAATGAAGAAACAAATGCCGTCACCAAATTATCTTTATAAACAATATCGCTTTGTCTTATAAGCGTATCTGAATTTTCGATTCCTTTAATTGCCAAACAAATAGGACACTGATATTCTTTCGGTGCGTGGTTATACATAGATTATATTCTAGAAATAAATGCTGTTATTTTCGTAATCATATCTTCCTTATTCTCATACGCAACCAAATTGTCCGAAACATAATATAACGCTTTAGAGGGCTCAATTCCTTTTTTATAAATACACAAAATTGGAACGTTGTATATATCCGCCCAACCCAACTCTATGCCTTCCCCTGTAGAAGGAAAAGAACATTCTGCAATGATAAGGTTGCAAGATTTAATAAACTCTTTTGTAATGGTTTCTCGCCCATACTCCTGAGGAAGATATATCTCTTGATCGGTGTTTAGTGATGATTCTCGCAAAGGTTTATAAAGTTCTTCTCGAAAATGAGATTGCGTTGCATGCGCTACATATATTTTCATTCTATTTTTATGCGGCCATTTTGCCTGTTTTTGGATCGTAAAGTCCTCCGGCAACAGTCAATTCTGCTTTAAGCATGGGATAAGGATCATATCCTTCTAATATCACATGTTCTGGTCTAAAAGTATCAAGAGAAGTAACCGCATCGTCGATTTTTACTGTCGGAAATGGACGCGGCTTTCTTTTCAATTGTTCTTTTACTTGTTCAACATGATTATCGTAAATGTGCACATCTCCAAACGTATGAATAAATTCACCTGGTTCCAAACCCGCAATTTTTGCCAAAATAATCGTTAATAATGCGTAACTCGCAATGTTAAATGGTACGCCAAGAAAAACATCAGCACTTCTCTGATAAAGTTGTAATGATAACTTACCATTGCGATTACTGATTTGATACATGTTATGACAAATTGGAAACCGTGATGCGTCTTCAAATGTTGCCATGGTATAAAGGTATTCAGGGTTCCAAGAATTAACAATTAAATTCTTTGCATCCGGATCATCTTTCATTTCTTGAAGAACCCACGCCAATTGATCAACTGTCCGTCCTCTTTTCCGTGTTGGCCAATGACGCCACATCTCACCGTAAATTCGAGGTAAATCACCAAACTTTTTAGCAAACTTTGCATCTTCGGCAATTTTTGTGATGAATTCTTCTTTTGTTAATTCAGGAACTTCTTTATTCTTGGCCCTTTTTGCATACATTTTGTAAGGATAATCATCCCAAATATGGACATTGTTATCGACAAGATATTTTATATTTGTCTGCCCTGACATAAACCAATATAATTCATGCAACACACCTTTCCAATAGACACGTTTCGTCGTTAACAATGGAAATCCAGCAGAGAGATCATAGCGAGTTTGACGGCCAAAAAGACTATGCAACACAATATCTGTTCCACGGTCGACTTTACGTTCACCTTTATCAAGTAGTTCTTGCAGTAAATCGAGATATTGATATTCTGGATGAGAGGATTTTGGCATACTATTTATAATATGTCCCAATATAGCAACAACTCAGGAAATAAATCAAGAAGCAAATTATGAAATCTTCGTCAGATCACCTTTCAAAATTGTCGGCTGCATGATGGCGACTTCATGCGCCCAGCGGGCGTCGTTAAAACTTGGTGTGTGCTGCATTAAAAAAATTTTCTTTTTCAGATAATGCGCAACTCCCATTTCCAAAAGCGCGGAAATACCAATGTATCCCTCAATACCGTTTCTTTTATAATTTAAAACCAAGACTGCATCATTGTCTGCAACTTGCTCAAAATTCTTTCGCATGATGTCATGCGTGATGCAAAATTCCAAATTACTATCTAAATTATCGACAAATTCTTTATCTGTTAAATGAGGTTCTGTACCAACGGGGATCTTTGCATTATGTCCTAACTCGTCCAACTGTTTTTTTATTTTCACCATATCTTCGGCAAATTTCATACTGCCGATAATCATAATGTTCATAGATGTTTACCTTTCAAAATATATTGTTCGAGAGTCATTCTCGTATGTTTGTTTAATGGGAGCTGTAATGATTCCTTAGGATCAATCCAGAGATATTCCTGTGCTTCATTATTTAATGTGACGTTTTGTTCTTTTGTTTTGACGAAAAAATTGAAAAATATCATGTGTTTCTTTTTATGAAATTCTTTTTCTTCAATAAATTCCCAAAAACAAATAAATTGCGGATCATATACAGCAAGACCTGTTTCTTCTTTTACTTCTCTCTGTAATGCGTCTTTCATTGTCTCCCCTATTTCAATATGACCACCAGGAATAACATACATATCACTCCATTTATGTGACTTCATAAGAAATAATTCGCCGTTTGTATTGAAGATAAATGCTCCTACAACTGGTTCGGGGTAACCTTTCATAAAAATGTAATCTAAACTTGTTTCTCTTTCTTCATTGCAGAAACCCGGCCGCCTTGCCACTGACCGCGATATTTGCTGCCTTCACCTTTTATTTCATGAAATATAACGTGCATAAACCGTGCGCCCATTTCGATTTCAACAGTAATAGGTCCTTCATTCTTCAAACCAAATGTCAATTCCCCCGAATAACCAGGCTGAATAGGGCCTGTCCGTAAAAATAGTCCGGATCGAAAAGTGGTAGTTCTTGGTAAAATGACTGCTGATAAATTAATCGGAAGATTTATTTTTTCAATTGTTTTTACCAAGAAGTAATCTCCTGGCTTTATTTTGATAGATTTTTTCTTTTTCTCATCATACGTCATTACAGAAGTAATATCAGGTGTTTTACGATGTGTTTCACCCAAAAATGCTTCTCCAGAAATTTTATAAACTTCTCCAAGACGCAAATCAAAACCCGCCCCTTCAGGATTGGTTAACTCCCGCTCACTCAAATTCTCAACGAGTTTTATTTTTTTAACTAATTGTAATAATGCTTTCGGACCTAATGTCATAAATAGATTAATGATTAATGAATAAAGAATAACGATCTTTAATCATTAATCTTTATTCTTTAATCTGGGAAAGAATCTCTTTTGCTACGCTATCAACCGACCTATTTGCATCAATGATTGTAAATTCTTTTGGGAATTCCTGCAAGAGCCATTGATAGCCTTCAATTGTTTTTTTTAATTTTTTTTCATCTTCATAGATCGAACCAATAGTATGGGTATTATGAAGCCGCTCCATTGCAACAGTCAAAGGAACATCAAGATAAAACGTTTTATCAGGCACGGTAAATTGATGATACAGAGAAAGAATACTTTGACTGACGAGCAGATATTCTAAACTATTTTTTTTAAATGCCCCTCCCCGATCCATAATGCCATAGGGAATTGCCGACCAAAAACAACGATCTGAAATAACAACTTTTCCCTGACGAAGAGAAGGCAAAATAAGTTCTTCATGGTGCATTTCACGATCTGCGCTAAACAGATATTGAAATGCGACTGGAGGGATTTTCGTCTTCCCCTGAAGAATTTCTCTGATTAACTTGCTTATCACTCCGTCACCGTTATATCGAGGTTCTCTTGTGACAACAACCTGTTTCCCTTTTTTTGTAAAGTAATCAGCTAATCTCTTAACTTGGGTAGTCTTCCCACTGCCATCGATTCCTTCAATTGCAATATACAACCCTTTTCCGGTATTTCTCTTAAAATCAATATCAAAGGAAATGTGGTACTTCATAATTTAGGTACTAGGTGCTAGGTAACAGGTACTAGAAAATCTCTCATATTTAATATCTATAACCTAGTACCTAACACCTAATACCTTACTTGTCTTCATGTATTCTTGATTCTTCTGGTGCTTGTTGAAATTTGTATTTGGCAAATTTCTTGCTGGTATAAGGAATATTTGCAGGAGATGATAACTCTTCAAATGTCATTGCGCAAATCCGCATTCCTACAGTCAACTTGATCGCCATTCTTCCCAAATTGCCTAATTCTAAGACTGGCTTGCCATCCCATCCTGGATCAAAAACAGATGCCGTTGAATGAACGACCAAACCCAATCTCCCCAGAGAAGATCTTCCTTCAAGTCTTCCCATAAGATCCGCAGGAATTTTCACATGCTCGATTGTGACCGCTAAAACAAAATCTCCCGGCTGCATAATAAAACTGCCGTCTTTTGGAACTTTTATTACTTTGGTAATTTCATTACTGTAATCTTTCTTTGCGGGATCAATATAAGGATATTTACTGTAGTCAAAAACTCTAAAAGTATTCCCCAAACACAAATCTATAGAACAAGAACCAAGCTGATGATCTAAATCGGGGGTCGGTTTGATGACGATTCGTTTGCTGGCAAGAGCTTTTCTAATATCCTGATCTGAAAGAATCATGCCAAAAGTGTAGCACGTCATTTTAAAAAGAACAAGATTCAAGATTTAATCTATACTTTAAGCGCTTCTTGACACTCAAGCTGTTCTTATATACGATAAATGTGCTCGTTATTTTCTTTATATGAAGAACTTTAGTAAAAGACAAGTTATTGTTGGTGTTGTACTTATTGCACTTTTTGTCAGTATCCCAATAACTGTTTCAGTCGTTTCACAACAGCAAAAAACAGAAACAGCAACACAAACACACGCCTCTGCATCAACGTCACTTTCATTTATGCCTACATCAACAACAGCTAGTCCAATCCAAGCAAACGTTGGTGATACTATTGATCTCGACTTATACGTTAATCCAGGGAACAATCTTGTCACTTTTGTCCGCTATCAAATTAACTATGACCCAGCCAAAGTACAGCTTGTCACGTCTGACCCTGTCGATCTGAACAACAAAATTTTTGCCAGTATTGAAGGTCCTCTTTTGAACTCCGGCTCAATTGCTCAAGCAGTCTCTATCGGTTCAAATCCTACCAATGTTATCACCCAAAGCACAAAAATCGGCACATTGCACTTTAAAGCAGTTGGTGGAACAAACGGCGGGACAACAACAATTTCATTTGGCACGCTTAGTCAAGCACTTTCTTCAAGTAGTAACGACCAAGCAAGTGAAAACGTTATTTCAACGACAATCCCTGCAGTTATTTCCATCAGCGGGACAGCCTCTCCTAGTCTTTCTCCAGCACCAACAGCAAGCGGCACCGCATTGAGCTTTACTGTGTTGCTTGATGGTGTAGGCTCTGCTGGAGATAATCCAAATCCCACCGGCAATAGTTTGAGTAACAAAAATCCTTTGCATCCACAAAGAAATCTTGCAGTCCAAGTCTTTGATACAAATAACAATCTCGTCGCAAGTGCCGCAGGAACTGTCACATATTCCAGCATTCCCGGAACTTTCTTAGGAACAATTGGATTACCTGCGACTGTTCAATCAGGAAATTATTATGTTAAAGTCCAAACCGATCGATATTTACGGAAATTAGTTTCCGGAATTGTACAAATTGCTGCAAATCAAACAACAAAAGTTACGTCAGTACAATTAGTCAATGGCGACACTAATAATGATAACGTTCTTAATATTCTTGATTACAATGCACTGCTCGATTGCGGCTACGGAGAGATCAATCCCCTGCCACTGAGTAATTCAAGCTCCACATATAATTCTTCCGCATGTCAAATACACCAACCAGCACAGGATGTTGATTTAAATGATGATGGTATTATAAATAGTACAGACTACAATCTTTTCCTGAGAGAACTTTCAGTTCAAAATGGTGATTAAAAATTATGAAACGATTTCGTGACAAAAAGAAAGTTATGTCATTAACCCTTGTTGGGATTGCGTATTTATTGATTGTGACGCCGATTATTATTTCCAATGTAAAAAATCAGCAAACCCTCAACGGCAATGCCCAGACTACTCAAGTAGTGCCAACACCTGCGGTATGCAGCAAAGCAAACAGCAACACTATGCTTATTATGGACCATTCAGGGAGTATGGGTGAACAAGATGGCTCCTCAGGGACAAAAATGTCTAATGCCATAACTGCTGCTGACAATTTCGTTAATTTGACAGCAGAAAATCCACAAAACGAAGTAGGACTCACTTCCTTCTCAACTACTGCAACAACCAATAGTCCCCTCACAAGTACTTTTTCAAGCGTTACCAGTCAAATTAATACCCTCAAAGCCTCAGGCGATACGTGTATCCAATGTGCGATTGATCAAGCAAGCCAAGCAATTACCTCAGGTAAACGAACTGGTATCAAAAATGTTATTGTCCTTTTGACAGACGGAATTGCAAATTATATAGAAGGGAGTAGCAAACAAGTCAGTGAAGCAACAGCAGAACAAGCAGCACTTACTGCAGCAGCAAATGCCCATACAGCCAACGATACGATTATTTTTGTCATAGGGCTTGGCAGCGATGTAAATACAACCTTCCTCCAGCAACTTGCGACTTCAACAGGTGGACAATACTACTTCCCGCCGACAACTGACAATCTCAATGATATTTACAACCAAATTTCACAAATTATTGCACAAGGTTCTGTCAGCGGAAATGTATTCAACGATGCAAATGGTAATGGGAAATTTGATACAGGAGAACAAAAACTTTCCGGATGGACACTCGATCTTACCAGACAAGGCTCCACAACACCTCAAACATACACAACTGACAGTACTGGATCATTTATGATTCCCAATTTATGCAATGGCACATATACACTTAGTGAAGTGACCCAATCTGGATGGAAAGAAACCGTACCGGTCAATCCTAATTCCTATACTATTAATATAACTACCGGCAATGCTGTCACTGATAAAGATTTTGGCAATATCGTCGCACCTCCAACTCAAGCACCAACTCCCACGCTAAAACCAACAGCGACACCAACTCCAACTCCCACGCCAACACCGACACCGACACCGACGCCCACGCCCACGCCGAAACCCTTAAATACATCAATGAATATGACAGTCTATCTTGATGGCATCGGAAACCGTGGAGATAATACCAATCCCACTGCAAGCTCGTTAAGCAATAAAGAACCAGGACACAAAACAATAGGCGCATCTATCACTGTCTATACAACAACAAATTATTTAATTGCGAGCGGAACAGGACAGCTTACCTTTGATTCGACTGTCGGAGCATATACAGGAGATGTCCCCATCTCTGCAGGATTCCCTTCAGGACAATATATTATAAAAGTACAAGCACCATATCATCTGAAAAAACAAATCACCGGTGTACAAACAATTACTGCGGGAACGGATAACACTATCGCTCCTGTTGCACTTGTCGCAGGAGATATTGACAGTAATAATGCACTAAACATTTTGGATTATAATATTCTTATTGGATGTTATAGCGATTTGACTGCCGCTGTTTCATGTACTCCAGCACAACAAGTTGCAAGTGATCTCAATGATGATGGATCGGTAAATCAAGACGATTATAATCTTTTCATACGAGAACTCTCCACACAACCAGGACAGTAATTGCATTTTCTATGCCATTATGCAAACATAAATATAAGGAGTCTATTTATGACAAAGCAGCGCACCCTACTTTTTATATTTATTTTATTAATCCTCATTATTGTAGGAATAAGCAGCTATCTATTTTATAAAAAACCCAATACGACAACCACTCCCTCAACGAGATCACTACCAACAGCACCCTCCAGTTCTAAAAATCTAAAGAGTATTTTCTATACAGGAAGGGCACAAAAATGTATTGCACAGGAAGCTAACGGCATTACTGAAACATATTATATGAGCGGAAATACTGTCCATGGAGAATTTTCATCATCAGGTACTCAGACAATAAATTTACTTGCAGACGGCTCACTTGTGTATATCTGGGTGGGTTCACAGACGAAAGGCTCTTCAATGCCGGAATCAGATACCAATACAATCAACAGTGTTATGCAGGCAGATGGTATCTCTGAATTTAATAGCAATGCAAAACGAAACCTGCAGTGTATATCATGGACTGCAAATCCTTCAGTACTTGGAGCTCCTTATGCAGTTGTCTTTACTCCTGTTAATAAATGAAACTGAGTAAAGAAGTACAGGATGCTAATCAAATAGTATGAACGACCAACAAATAAATATGAATCAAACACAAAACACTACAGCACCTAACGCGCAAACGCCTGCAAAACAATCTATTTCTTCTACAAACAACTCTATTCCGCCGCTATCTTCTGAAAAAAATAAAAATCAGCAAAAAAATAGTAATACGCTATTCAGCATCATAGCCATCTTTCTTTTTATTCTGATTTTGGGAGAATTGGGATTTGTTTTCCTTTATCACCGTTCTTATTTTAAAAATACATTGCAATTCCCTCTTTCAATATTATCGTTGGGAGGAAATAATAATAACAGCAACAATATAAATCCAAGCGTCATACAACCAACACCACCAGAAATCATAAGCAATGCTATTGTTCCTGTCCCAACAGGACAACAAGTTATCAATGGCACAGGAGCCGCTTCTGGCTTTACTGTACATGTGGAAAAAGTAACAGAAGCTCCTACTGATATTTCCGGTGATAAACCTCTTAAAGGATTTCAATATATTGAATTTGATGTATCCGTTACCAATAATACCAATAACACTACGCTTATCCCTGGAATGTTTTACTTTCAAAATGGAACAGCGGGAAAGCTCTTTTTGCCGGCAGATATGTTTGGTTATTTAAATGACTCAAGGATTATTTCTGCTTTATCTCAAAAAGAAGTTACAATATCAGGAAAACAATCACTTTACGCAACGGATATAAAACCCGGGCAGACAGTAACACGATATCTCATCTATCAGATATTGCCGGGAGAAAAAGGACAACTGATTTGGGATGATTCGCATAGCCTAACGGCAGTATCACCAGGGGAAAAAGTAGCTCAGAAAAATATTCTTGCTCAGACCCAGCAAGGGAAACTACCAGTACCGCTTCAGTATACAACATACAATTCTGGACATAGTAACAAAATCACGGTTTTTTCTTTTGAATAATAATATGCTAGTTAAAAAATCTATTATAATGAGTACAATAATAAGACTTTTTATTTCATTAGTAGCTCTAGGAGTCGCAAGCTTATTTGCTTTACAAAGCCCCAACGAAGCCTACGCACAGTTTTGTTATCAAGTAGGTGGAACCTGTATGGCCGGTTGTCCTGGAGGATATCAATTAGTGGGTGGTCAACCTACCACCTCTTGTAATCAAGGAGGGCCTAATCCTGGCACAGGATATTGTTGTGTTCCTTACCCTAACTGTAACACAGGGGAGCAGTGTACAGGAGGTCCACCCAATAATACCTGTTATAACGGCAATGAGGTTCAGCAGTGTTATGATTATGCTTATTCTGGAGGCGGAGCATGCAATCCTTCTTATGCTGGTACCAGAACTCTAACTGTCAACAACTGTTCAGGACCGGGAGTATGTCGGAATCAGGTCTGTATCCCCTGGTGCAGTGCAGGCAATAAATATACTACATGTAATGCGGATGGTAGAGTCGGTGCAAATACGACATGTAATACAAATAACGCCGATGAAAATTGCACCTATACAACTGCTCCGGGTTTTGGCACCAACTGTGTCGCAGCAGCCTGTGCAAATAGAGCCTGTACATTCAACAGCTGTAATTTACCTCAATATGAGTGTCTCGGCGGTGGTCCTAAATGTACTGAATACTTTACTATTTCGGGAAATATTACTGATGTGGATGGGAATGGGACGCCGAGTATCCCAGTAAATGGTGCCGGATGCGGTTCATCAGGAGGAGGATGGACATTTGGCTACGGATGTAAAATAAAAGCAGGAGGATATACTGTTTCAGAAGCACTTCCTGCCAATTACATTCCCATCGGTGCTACATCTCAAGGCGTAACAGTAGGACCAAACAAGGCAGGAGTGAATTTCCAAGTAGCCCGAGTCTTCTCTATCTCAGGGAGCGTAGTTGATGTCGATGGCAATGGAACCCCTGCAATTCCTGTAACCTGTGCTGGATTCACTGCCTCTGGTGGCAACTTTACTTTTCCTTACGGTGATCATATCAGAAGAGGCAATTATAACTGTTCACTTGCGTTACCTGCAAACTATATACCGATAGGCCCGACGTCCATTGGTGTGACGGTGGGGCCGGATAAGACAGGTGTAAATTTTCAGGTAGCCCGAGTATTCTCCATCTCTGGAAATATAACTGATGTGGACGGAAATGGAACACCCGCCATTCCGGTGACCTGTGCCGGATTTACACAATCAGGAGGGGCGTTCACCTTTCCCTATGCCGATCATATTAGAAGAGGAAACTATAACTGTTCTATCGCACTTCCGGCAAACTACATTGCCATTGGTCCTACGTCAATTGCGGTAACTGTGGGCCCTGATAGAACAGGAATCAATTTTACAGTTGCCCGAGTCTTCTCCATCACCGGAAGTATCGTTGACGTTGATGGTAATGGAACCCCTGCAATTCCTGTAACCTGTGCTGACACGGGGCCTGGTGGTGAAACGGCAACTCTAACAGGAGGCAATTTCACCTTCCCCTATGCCGATCATTTCAGACGAGGAAACGTAACCTGTACCTTGGCACTGCCAGCTAATTACATCCTCGCACCCGGACCAGCCGCAATTACGTTTGCTGTTGGGCCAGACAGAGCCGGGGTCAATTTCCAAGTTGCCAGGGTATTTTCCATCTCCGGAACTGTCACTGATCCATACAACGGCAATGCCGGAGTAGGAGGAGTAGCCATTACATCAAATGGATATACAGTTAATACAAATGGTGCAGGCGCGTATACCATTCCCTATGCAGCACATATAAGAAGCAACACCAACCCTCACGCAGTTACGCTTACCATTCCCAACGGCTGGACCAATACCACAGTCACTACACAAAATGTCACTGTGGGACCTACCGCTGACACAGTAGGGATTAACTTCGGTGTCACCAAACTCTTTTCAGTTTCGGGCAATGTCTTTATCGATCCCAATATTGATGGTATTGAAGAAGCAGGAGAAGTAAATTATACGGCACAAATTTCACACCTTGGATATCAGGCTACAACACTCGCTATTAGCAACTTTCAACCTACTCCCACAAACCCATTCACTACGGCCAATGGCATCTATGCCGTCAACCAACTGATCACTGGCCCCTTCACTATTTCTTATGCGTTGCCAACACCTAAACCCATCTGGTATATGACTTCACCAATTGTTGGACCACCGGCTGCTTTTGCTGTCAATGTTGGCTATACCTGTAATGTGAATGGTGCTCCCGGTGCAACCTGCAACAACGGCAATATCGTCAATCTCGACTTTGGCATTATCGATAATGTTCCGTGGATAGAATCCATCTGCGGAGATATGAGAAACGACGGTGGTGTCAATGATCAAATTCCTCTTGCACACTATGCACTTATCACCAATGCTTCTTGCACAGGTCCAGGTCTTGCCTTTACTGGAGGTACCGATTCCGATTTTGGAGACGGACAAGCATCAACAACCAATCAAATTGTAGGAGGAGCTACTTATCCTGAAGTCTATACTTCATCAAGTAAGATAACAACTTCATATACCTATCTTACGCAAAAAGCACAAACAGCAGAGATTCCGGAAATCGCTCTTTCAAGCGTCTGCAATCTCACAAACTGTACACTCCCTGCCAATCTTGCCCACGGTATTTATACCGCAAATGGTGATGTTACTCTTAATGGGTATACCTTCCCTGCCAATGAAAATTATGTTTTCCTGATCAACGGCAATCTTACCATTACAGGCAATATCCAAATTCCGGCTGGATCAACAGCAACGTTTTCAACAGCAGCCAACATTACTGTAACTGCAAACGTCGGCTCCAACCGCACTTCTGCTGCCTCTAATCTTGACGGTTGGTATGTTGCAGGTAATTCTTTCATCACTGACTCCACCATGCCGGCGACCTGCGACCAGCGGCTTAATGTTGGCGGCGCTGTTGTTATCAATGCACAAGGAACAGGAGGAACACTACAGAATAATCGAAACTTATGTGCTGGAAACGCCTTGTATCCCTCATTCTCTCTTACTCCACGGCTTGATTTCTTGCTCAATGCTCCTCAGTTCGTTCAAGAAGAACAAACAATCTCTCAAGAACTCGCACCATAGAGCTCTCAATCTTTTATACCTTGACACGTAAAGCAGCTATTCATTATGCTAATTGTGGACAATTTTATGCACACGATACGAAAAAGAACGATTTTTTTGGGTGGATTTATTCTTTTGGCGCTCATTGCTCTCCCAGTTACTTTGTTTTACTCACAAAAAGAGGTTTCAACAAAAAGTAATGCTGAAAAAACAGTTGATCTTTCCTATCAATCAAGTGTTTCTTCAACAAATTCTACGGTACAAATACCTGCAGGTAGTACGTTTAGTTTGGATGTGTATGTCGATCCAGGAGCGAATAGTGTTTCACTGGTAAAATTGGACATGACCTATGATCCAACTAAATTCCAACTTGCAGGCGGATTTATCCCCAACCAAAGCGTTTTCCCTCAAGTTGTAGAAGGACCGATTTCATCAAACGGAAGTATAACCGCAACACTCTCAATCGGCTCTAATCTTGCAAATGCAATTACGGCAAAAACCAAAGTCGGAACACTTACACTAAAAGCATTAGATAACGACAGCTCATCTACTGCTACTATTAGCTTCGGCTCAGACTCTCAAGCGCTCTCTATAAGCAACAACTCATCATATAATGAAAATGTCATTGCAAACACCACACCAGTTACTGTTCAAATTAATAAGCCACAAACAAGCTGCGGAACATCCCCTGGCGATACAATGCTTGTTATGGATACTTCAGGAAGCATGAATGATCAACAAGGGTCATCAGGGACAAAGATATCTAATGCAATAACAGCTGCAGATAATTTTATTACTCTTGTTTCAGGACAGGCAAACAATCGGATTGGTCTGGTAAATTTTGCAACCACAGCAGCACTTAATAGTCCCCTCACTTCTTCTTTCTCAACTGTTACAAGTCAAGTAAATGCTCTAAAAGCTAATGGCAATACATGCGTCCAATGCGGAATTGATCAAGCAACACAAGAAATAACAAAGGACAAACGAGCAGGTGTGAAAAACGCAATAATCCTTTTGACAGACGGTTTAGCGAATACTGTTGAAGGATCGAGCAAACAAGTGGGCACAACTACTGCAGAACAAGCGGCTCTTACCGCTGCGGCAAATGCATACAAAACAAATGGCACTATTTTTTACACAATCGGGTTGGGACAAGATGTTGATTCAGCATTTCTTACCAAGCTTGCACAAAGCACTGGCGGACAGTATTATTTCAGTCCGACAACAGATCAGCTGAATACTGTTTACAGTCAAATATCACAAATTATCGAAGGTGGATCTATTTCAGGAACCATATTCAGTGATCTTACAGGCAATGGTATTTTTGATCCGTCCGATCCTGGAATACCAGGAGTTCTTATCCAACTCACTCAGTCCGGATCATCAACACTGATACAAAGTATTTCATCAAGCAGTGATGGAACATATTCTTTCCAAAATGTTTGCAATGGCACCTATACTCTTTCACAAACTCTCCCATCAGGCTGGTTGCAAACCCTTCCTGCAAGTGGCAACAATTTGTCTCTTACCATGACCAACGGTAACGCAGTTACCAATGAAAATTTCGGCGATAAAGAAATTACTCCTACCCCGACTGCAACTCCTACTCCAACTCCAACGCTTGTCCCCACTGCAACACCAACACCTGATCCGACTCCTGTACCAATTTCTTCAACACCCACTGCAACACCCAGAGGAACACTTCTTGCGCTAAATGTTCTCATGGATGGCATCGGCAATGCCGGAGATAATGTTAATCCGACTGCATCAGCATTGAGTAACAAAAACCCTAATCATCCCACAAGAAATGCATGGGCTGAGATTTTTGATGTTAATAATAATTTAGTAGCAACAGCATCAGGGAATATCCAATATAGCAGCGCTAGTGGAAGTTTTGCTGGGACTGTTTCAACAACTACTCCTGTTCCTGACGGCAGTTATACGGTAAAAGTAGACTCCGATTATCATTTGATTCGCTTGGTGCCAGGAATACAACATATAATACCCAATCAGGTCAATCAACTTCCAACAGTCGAACTTGTTGCAGGTGATGCCAATAACGATAATCAAATAAATATTCTTGATTATAACTTACTCATAGGCTGCTACAGCGATTTGACAGCAGCTCCGGATTGTAATGCAACAAAACAACTCGAGACAGACTTTAATGATGACGGAGCAGTCAACCAATTCGATTACAACCTATTCCTTCGAGAACTGTCTACTCAGCCAGGAGACTAGAATTCTATAAAAACCCTTTGATATACGCATTTTTGCAGTGACGAATACTGCTTCATTCGACTCGACAAGAGAAAATAAACATATTACAATATGCACATGTCAAAAACCACCATAACACTTCTTGTCATGCTTCTTATTTTCAGCGGGATATTACTTTTCATCGTGTATACAAAACAACAAAATCAGATCATTGTATCACTTGAAAAACCTCTTATTTCACGCTTAGAACCCGCGCGGACGAGCTTATCTTTTGAGACAACGCAACAAGCAGTAAAAGAAGGACAGACGCTTACTGTTGGTGTTATGATTCATAATGCAAACCCCTATCCCAGCGTCGCACAATTGGAAATTGCCTATGATCCAAATGTTATAACAATTGATTCGATAAATCCTGGAACATTTTTTGAAAAACCAGTAATTGCCTTGCAAGAAATTGATCCTGTCGGAGGAAGAATCTCATATGCTTTACGTTGTTCGGACACCCAAGACTCAAGCAGTTGTGTTAATGCATCTTCATCCGAGATAGCCATAATCACCCTGAGTGTCAGTCCATACGCCACTCAAAATACAACGACTCTTTCCTTTCTTCCGAGATCTCTTATCAGAACAGACGAAGGACGCGATCTTCTTAAAAAAACAAGCAATTTGCAGTTGATAATCACTCAACCATTCTCACCTATTGCCTCATCTTCTGCAGTAATAAACCCTCCAGCAAATCTTATCCGTGTTACGCCACTAGTCCCTACTCCCTAGTGCCTATTCCCTAATTAATCGTTATGAGGTATTTCACCTGAGGTTTTTTATCTTTATACGAAACTGTAAACATTGGGAGACCCTTTGCGAGATTATGCAATGTTGCTTGCAGCTGAATATCAGCTTCTTTTTTCATTGCTTCAAATGTCACACCTGGTATGGCCATTGCTTTTACCAATTTCTTCATAAATTCTTCATCGCGTTTCCTGTCATAAATAAAATACATCAAATGAGTCCTTAGATCCATTGCATTCACCGTATATTCTATATCATCAATAACCAGAACTCCGCGTTCCGCATGCTCACCTGCTAAATTAATCATCTCAACATGATCATCAATATCAGCAAGATTCTTGGCATAAGAAATAATCCGCTTCACATCCCCGCTTTCTATATCGTATGGCTGACGCAAACGCCATTGTGAAGCTGCTTTTGAAAGATGTCCACAACCAATGAGTGTTTGATGCATTTCTTTATTGCCGACTGTGTGATCAGGATCTGCGTGGTGATCAGTGTGAATACAAAACGCTCCATGCATTTTTTGATTGATAACTTTATAGACAGCATTAAAACACTGTTCTGGACTTAACTGCAATTTCTTCTTTCGATTAATTGCCATAAGCGCCATCACATAGCCACAATCTCCACCAGCTCTTGCAAGCATTCCTTTCGCAGTATCAGGAGGATACCTTCCATCAACACATTTTCTTCCTTCACGTGCTTGAACAGTATTTTTCTCTACGTAGTCGATTGTTTTTAGCAATTCTCTATCCGTTGGAGGATCTTGTGGCTGACTCGATTTTCTCAATCCCGAAATATCTTTTTTTATTTGTCGTAATGTAAGCATAAATGATTTTCTAACACAATTATAACAAAACTCTTACATAGAACAAGTGGTCAATTCTCGACGACGCAGTATTTAGGGGATTTTGTGCTGATCTTTCCCTTTTGCTCCCCAGGTGATTGATTCGCCTTTTAAATACGTAATAATAGTAAGAAGAGCAGTAAAAATGAGCCATCTCGGCAGAAAATTAATTAATGTATCACTCACTGAATGAGAATGAAAATCAATTTGAATAAAGGATTGGATAAGAAATCCGACGTATAATCCAATAATGATCCATCCTTTCCAATTTGCTGGATGCCAACCGTAGCCTGATTTATTTGCTTTGAACCAATACTGGTTTTGCATACTCTCTATCTAGTATAGCACGCTTTTCTGTCAGGACTAGGTCATAAAATTATCAAGTAAGAAAACAAAAGCTGGTATATAGTCAAATCAATAATTATGAAAATTTTAAAGATTAATCATCTAAAGAGGAAGAAAGATAAACAAGAACTTTATGAAGAAAGACGTCTTCAGGCTTTTAGGCACTTTATGTCAGTTCATTTTAAAGAAATTTATTACGGAGACAGTATCGATGACTTATTGATAAAACGAATTGTTAATTAAACCCTTACTGACTTGGTGTCGGAGAAAGTGTTTCAGTTGGTGTCAACATTGGCGCGGCAGTAGGAGTTTCTGTGGGAGTAGGAGTGGATGTTGGTGCAGGTGTTGCTGTCGGTGCAGACGTTGGAGATGATGTAGGAGCGGGTGTCTCAGTAGGAGTAGCTGATGCACTTGCTGCAGTTATCGGGGTGTTTGAAACAGAAGCCGGCGGCGGCGCGGCTGAAGATTGTTCTTCAGTTCCCTGTCCCTCTGCTTGGGTATTTGCTCCTTCGACCGCTTCCTGATTTTGCGGTGATTCACTTGGAAGAGTAAATTTAAGAGCATCTGCCGCGGTATTTGAAAGTTGCCCATTACCGAATCGAGGCGCGAGATACAGTATCCCTCCGAGAGTTCCAATTGCAAACAACACAATTATAGCAATAGTTACTTTAGGGTAACGAGTAAAAGGATTTATTATCTCATTAAAAAAATTCCCTTCATTTTTTTTCTCCATATCTCTACTCTACACGTTATCATAAAGAGAATAAAGTCATAAAAATCTTAAACTTGAAGCAAAATTTGAGACTATCTATTTGGGGTGCGCAATAACAAGCATCATGCCATGATAACCTTCTCTGATCTTCTTATTATTATGATCAACAGTTAACATCGATATAATATTCATATTTGCATCAAAATATGCAGCTTTAATTTGTTCCACGGATAAATTAACTGCTGGAAAATGTGTCCCTTCACCTGCAAGCCAACCTTCAGAACCAACCATATGTGCAACTATGAGAATGCCATTTTCTTTTAATGCATTTCCTAAAGACTTAATAGCTTCTCTAAATGGTAGTTGTGAATCGACAATCGACTCAGCTACAAAGTAGGAAGAAATAAGATCATATTCATTTTTTGGTAAATCAAATATATCACCATATTGAATTTTAGCCTGTTTTTTGGCAGCATCTTCACAACCAAGATATAGCTCTCCACCAACTTCTACCATATATTGCTCGAATTTATGCCAAATCGAGGCATGTTTGGGCTCAATTGTTCCTCCAATAACTTTAGCTAAATATGCCCTGTTCGGTGAAAATTCCAGTGCGTCAATCTTACTACCTGCCTTAACATAGGGACTTAAAAGCATAACCGGATAAAGATTTGGACCAGTACCGACATCAGCAACTCTTTCTAAACTCTTTGGCGCAATCCCGATTTGTTTTAATGACTTAATAACATGACTAATTAAAGCTTTATCTTCCTGAAGTATTTCTCCGTTATTATCATAATTGCGTTCAACATACTCATACGAATCAAATTCAGACCAATCATTATAAAATGAACGAGTAAGTAATAATTCATGAATATGTTTTTGTAGTGTTTTTCCAATACCATAAACAACGAGATCTGCTGATAGGATTTGAGAATCGAAGGATATATTATGATATCTTTCAGCTTGCACAATATTCATTGCACGCAGCAAAATATAAGCTTGGGTTTGCATAGGTCTCATTTTTTTATCTAAAATAAAAAGAAAATTAATATAAGCATTTAAAGGATCTAAAAATGATGAGGTAAAAAGTGCATGTTTCGTTGGAAAACCTTGTGCATCTTTTAACAGTATGCCTTTTGACAACATTTCTTTAACTCTTGCTTTAGGTTGAATATTTGACATGGTTACTAAATGTATATCTGGATGAAAATAAACATTTCCTTCATCATCTATGCTTACTCTCCCTTTATTTGATTTTCTTAATCTTTCAATAAGCAAATCAACACGTTTCAGATAATTGCTATATCGATGAAAAAGATAATCTTTTACATTAATATCTCCTGGGGTAATAATACCTTTTTGTTCAGTAAAATGAACCAATGACAAAAAATAAGGATCACTTTCTTGTTGGGGTAACAAAGTCCTTTTTGTAGAATCAATTGAATCATCAATATCAATCACAATTCTTATATTTTGGGCAATCACGCTCAATCTTTTAAAAAATGCACTTAATTCAAAACCAATAACATCTTCTGGTTGAAAAGAGAAAGGGTTAAGTATAGCCTTCCTCGATTTGATATCAAATTGGGAATAAATACTTGTTAAAATTGTGTCTACCTCAAGCGGGGTTTTACCCTCAATAATAACTGTTAAAAGATCTTTAAACCAAACATAGTAAAAAATAAAACCGTACTCTTGTAAAAGAGTCTCATCTCCTTCTTCTATAGCAGAAAGAATTGCCTCAATACGATCTTTCTCTTCGCGGCTCTGTTTTGCCAATGTATCAGAAATTTGTCTCCGAACAATAGTCATTTCACGTTCTAAAAATCTGTTGATTTTTTCAGCCACTATTCTCTTTGCTTCTTTGCTTTCAGTATTTTTATGGTGAAGTGTATTAACAAATGCTGTTTTTGGGGTATCAATAAGCGCAGTAGTAAGCTCTGCGAATTTTTTACTAATCATGACAGACGATCTTTTCATATTTTAAAACTCTAGGATTATAACATATCAGATGCTAAATGCAATTCTTCTAATATAGCATTGAACAATTTAGTCTTATTTGAAAAGTGATTAATCTCCACAATGCTTCCATCAGTAGAAAAATAAATAACTATTATAGGAGGTTCTTTTTTTAGGAATAGAAAAAGTTTTTTTACTTTTTCCTGTTGTGCTTTATAACTTATAGGTAAAATAGTAATAGTAACATCTGACAAAAATAATTTTTCTTGATACACACATAGGTCAAGCAATTCACAACTAGGATAATCCAAATTATCATTTTTCCCAAACAATTTAATTTTCTTTCCAGTAATTTTTTCTATGAGTATTCTTTGTTCTTCAACAATTTCAAACTGTTCACTTTTAGAAGCTAAATGTAATAAATCAATGGCTAAATTTTTCGCTGGATGTTCAAAATGACTTTCGATAAAATCAAAGGTGGGGATATAACCTTCATTAACAATCGCTTGTCTAACACCATTAATAGATTTTGATTCAAGATGTATCTTTCTTTTTTCCCCCTTCCATATGTCTGCCCATTCAGTATCATCAATAAAAAGAGAACGTTCGATAAAAAATCCTTTTTTTTCTAAAATAGTAATTGAGTTTTTCGCAATTTTTATACTTTCTTGTAGTTCTAAAAGCAATTCCTTTTGAGAGATATCATCTCCTGCATAAAAATGAGCTGCCTCAATAATAATATGATTTGTATCTTCAATCATTGAACCATTCACAATTAATAGGATTTCATTTATGTTTGATGAGGTTGAGATATACTTACAAACCAGCTCACTTGTGCAGTCACGTCGTATTAAACAAAAAAATTACTTTTGTGGGCGCACTTGGGATCGAACCAAGGACCTCGTTCTTATCAGGAACGCGCTCTACCACTGAGCCATGCGCCCGGGCACGTTGTCATGAACAACGTATCTGATATTTTATCATAAGTGGTGCGTATTTGTCAGTCCGCAATTAATTTCTACTGAAGTTTATAGAATTTGACCTTAAGCAGCTAATAACAATGATTTCTGAGAAAGCGGTACCTGCACTGATCTGCGCAAAAGCGGACGATGCATTTTCCTTTTTCGAAGAGCTAACCGAGCAATCATCTGATCCTTTATAACCGCCAAAGCGCCTTCAGGCGCACCCGTTTGGGGATCTCTCTGATTGAACTTTCTCAATGCTCTTTCTGCAGACTCACCTACTGCTCTTGCCGAAGCGCCAAATGTCCCTGTTATTTCAGGTAAAGCTTTTTTATCTAAAAATGTTCCTGGATAGAATTCTTGAAAAAATGTTCCTGCTAATACCATAGTACCTCCTTATAAACAATCTATGCTGCCCAAATCATGCTTCTCTCCAGTTGAGCATGTCGATATTCTGCTGCATCAAAGATAACTGCGCTTCTCGCGAGCCTCATGGTATCACCGGTTTCATGATGACCAGTAAAAAAATGTGCAACTGCATGTAAAATATGTGAAACTTTTCCTTGCATAATAAAACCTCTTTATAGCGTAATTATACAATGATATAGAAAAAGAGCTTTATTTCAACCTTATAAAACCATTACAAAACGGAGTTCAGAGGTATTTCTAATCCCTAGTACCTAATCTGGAGGCGTACCCCAAGGGCACTTGCTCCTCAAAGAGGACTTGCCACTTCGAGGCGTCGCATTTCATCATGGAGGCGCGAACGGGGATCGAACCCGTGCATGGAGGTTTTGCAGACCCCTGCGTTACCGCTTCGCCACCGCGCCGTATTCACAATCTTACCACAGCCTCAATGTCCGGGCAAGATACGTTCATGCATCTGAACGTACAAAAAAACCCCGATAATCGGGGTTCTTATGCAATTAAATTAACAATATCAAACCAAGACGTGGTAGGAAGGCGAGATTAGATTTGCTCATCTCTAAGTGTTCCTCATTTTGAAAACAAAATTTTGGAATTCCGTTTGCACGGATTTGCGAGATTCGCCAGGAGCTAATCACTTCCCCTGTTGTCTATACATTCCTCTTGCAGACCCAGTTTAGAACTGTTCCAACAAGTTTCCTGTCTTCCCCTTTTCCTTTTACGATTTGCCATAAATGACATAAAAATAAAAAGAAAGGAGGTGATCCATCCCCAGCTTCGGCTAGGGATACCTTGTTACGACTTAAGCTTCATCGCTAAGCTCGGACTCTCACGCCATATAGGTATGATTCATCCGCTCCCAACTTTGCTGCCTTGACGGGCGGTGTGTACAAGACCCGAGAACGTATTCACCGCGACCTGCTGATTCGCGATTACTACTGATTCCTCCTTCATGCAGTCGGGTTGCAGACTGCAATCTGAACTGAGGCGAAATTTCTGAGATTTGCTTGTCGTCGCCGACTTGCTGCTCTTTGTTGTTCGCCATTGTAGGGTGTGTGTAACCCAGGGTATAAGGGACGTGCTGACTTGACATCTTCCGCTCCTTCCTCCCCGATATAATCGGGGCAGTCCGAAATGAATATATAACATTTCGCGCGGGTTGCGCTCGTTTCCCCACTTAAGGGAACATCTCACGACACGAGCTGACGACAGCCATGCATCACCTGTGCTACCATCCTTGCGGATCTACCAATCTTTCAAAAGGTATAAAACGGTAGCATGTCAAACCCTGGTAAGGTGTTTCGCTTTGTCTCGAATTAAACCACACGCTCCACCAGTTGTGCGGGTCCCCGTCAATTCCTTTGAGTTTTAACCTTGCGGTCGTACTCCCCAGGCGGTCCGCTTAACGCGTTAGCTTGAAGCACCACTGCAAGCAGTGATACTTAGCGGACATCGTTTACGGCTAGGACTACACAGGTATCTAATCTGTTTCGCTACCCTAGCTTTCGTGCCTCAGCGTCAGGAAAAACCCAGCAGCCTGCCTTCGCCCTTGGTGTTCCAGTACATATCAACGCATTTCACTGCTACACGTACTGTTCCAGCTGCCCTGTCAATCCTCAACCCCAACAGTATCGTACTCAGCTCTAAGGGTAAGCCTTAGCATTTAAAGCACGACTTAATGGGGCGCCTACGCACACTTTACGCCCAGTAAATCCGGATAACGCTCGCCTCCTACGTATTACCGAGACTTCTGGCACGTAGTTAGTAGAGGCTTATTCTCCAAGCTGTGAACGGCTTGGTAAAAGGAGTTTACAACCCTAAGGCCGTCTTCCTCCACGCGGCGTCGCTGCGTCAGACTTTCGTCCATTGCGCAATATTCCTGGTTGCTGCCACCCGTAGGTGTACTGCCCGTGTCTCAGTGCAGTTGTGGCTGATCGACCTCTCAGTCCAGCTACCCGTCATCGCCTTGGTGAGCCTTTACCTCACCAACTAGCTGATAGGACGCAGGCTCCTCTCTCGGCGGACCGTTAAGTCCTTTACTCTTTCGAGACTATAAGGTATTACCTGACCTTTCGGCCAGCTATGCCTTACCCAGAGGTAGATTCCTACGCGTTACTCACCCGTCTGCCACTGTCTTGACCTTGCGGTCTCAACCGTTCGACTTGCATGCCTAAGGCACGCCGCCAGCGTTCATCCTGAGCCAGGATCAAACTCTCAATAAAATTGAAGTTGATCTACCCCCGCTAAGCGGGGATTGACTTCATTCGGATTCAGGTTTCTTTTTAAGGAATAACCTGAAAAATTCCTACCACATCTTGATCGTCGAACACCATTCGATGCTCGATCGGTGACTAAATTTTGCGTAAAAATTTAGTGTGTATACTGTCAATTTAATTTTTAAAGAGCTGTATAGTAAAAATCTGCTAAAGAATTTTGAGACAAAAAAAACCCGCCGAAGGCGAGCTGTGCTCGTAAGTTCCCAGGCATTGTACTTTTACATACTGTCCTCACATTATAGACTATTTTGTGCGAGTGTCAAGGCTTCAAATTGAGAAAAATTTAGGAAGATATTTTTTCAGAAAGCCATTTCTGAGCCAATTCAATTACTTGCTTTGGCTCGTAGTCACTTTTTATAACATATGCTAAAGCTCCTTTCGCCAAAGCTTCTTTAGCAAGTTTCTCGTCAGAAAAATTGCTAAGAATGATGACGGGGATATTTTTTGTGGTTTCATCCTTTTTAAGTTCCCCAATTAAATCCAAACCATTCATTTTGGGCATCATAAGATCCAAAAAAATAATATCTGGCTTTTCCTGACGAGCTTTATCAAGTCCTTCCAGACCATTTTTCGCAGTCACTGTTGTATAACCAGCAAATGTAAACGTATTGTTATATAAATCTGAAAGGATTGAATCATCCTCTACAATCAATATCTTCGCCATAATTGATATTATATATTATTTTTTTACAAATGGAATCGTAAAAGAGAACGTCGATCCCTCTCCAAGTTTAGTATCCTCTATTGTAATTGTTCCCTTCATTCCTTCAGTTAACAATTTGGCAATATAAAGCCCCATTCCTGACCCTGTTGCAGCATCTCGAGTAAGAATGCGCTCTCCTGCTTGCTGAAACTTTCTGAAAAGCAGTTGACGATACTCTTCTGAAACACCAAGGCCTGTATCTTTCACACATATTTTTATGTAATCTGATTCTTTTTTGAGTGATATTGTCACGCCGCCTTTCTCAGTAAATTTTATTGCATTCCCGACAAGATTGATAATAATTTGTTTTACTTTTTCCGAATCTGCATAGACATCAGGGATAGGCTCGGTTTCATTATCAAATTTTAAATAAATATTCCTTTGTTCTGCTAATTGATTTAGATCTGTTACGACACTTTCGATAATTGGAACAAGAGCGAACTGTTCGAGATTAAATAAAAATTTACCTTGTTCCAATTTTGAAGCATCAAGGAAATTATTAACAATCTTAATCAAACGCACACTTGATGAATGAATATTTTTTATCATATCCAGTAGCCCTTTATTTGCTTTCAACTGATCTGAAAAATTATCTAAAATTAATGAGGTAAACCCTCGAATTGCCGTCAATGGCGTTCTGAGCTCATGAGATGCCACGGCAAAAAATTCATCCTTTGAACGCTCAAGCAATTTCGCCTCAGTAATATCCTCGATGATGATCACAACACCTATACAAGTGGTATTCATCATAATTGGAGTAAAAAATAACCGCAGAAAGGTACCTTCAAACTCTATATCGGCTGTTTTTAGTGTATGTTTTTCATTTTTGGCTTTTTGATAATAATCAGTAACATTTATACTTGTCTGTAAATATTCATGAAACTGTTGCATTGTTTTAAAATTTTTATCTGGCTGACATTTCAAAATTTGATAAGAGATATGATTGATGGCAATAATATTATCACTGCTGTCTGTCATGACAAATCCGAGAGATAAACTGTTAATAGATGCAAGGAGTCTCGCTCTTTCATTCTCTATTTGCTGATAGCTTAATTTAAGATTACCCATTGCGTTATTAAGCTCTTTTGTTTTTTGTTCCAGCTCTGCGGTACGCTCTTTTACTTTTGCTTCTACTTGTTTTTTTGATTCATCCAATTCTCGAGTTCTTGATCGTATTTTATCTTCAAGCTCCTCTCTTCCTAATAATCTAATACGTTCATTTTCCAAAACTCCTTCAGGAAGAATATCTAAAATTTTTGAGATAATATCATAGTCATAGGTTCCTCGTATATTGTTAAAAATATCTGTGATTACTTTTTCCGCGACATTTTGACCGACTGATTTTTTTATTTCTGAAAACAGTGCTTCATAAAGCTCCTGAAATAATAACCGAACATCTTTCTCAGAAACACCCTGTAACGAAGCCTCTATTGAGTTAAACTGTAAACCATGTTCATCCACCTTAATAAAGTCTTTACTTTTTGCTTGCTGCAGTGAAATAATTGCACTATTTAAATGAGGCAATCCAATACTACTTATAATGTATTGTGCTAACTTTTGAGCTTCTTCTTCAAAAAGCAAAATATTTTGTTGAAACTCAGGTACGAAAAGCAATCGGAAGGATGGCTCTAATGCAGATATATCGAATTGTTTTTCGATTGATTCTCTTAGAGCTTCTTTTGTAAATTCTTGTTTTACAATCAACGGCTTATTTCTTATGATAAATGCTTCAATTCCGATATAAATCGGTATAAAGGCTGCTTTTTGTTCTTCAAGAGGGAGATGCTTTGCCTGTTCATATTTTTTGATAAGATCATCTATCAAATCCTCTCTATTCACCAAATCTTTTATATAATTCATTATCTTATCCGCTTCGGTTTGGCTAACCTGTTGGGTTTTTGATGATGAAAATAAATGTTGTAATGGACTAATTAATGATGTCATAAATCTTTTACGCTATTTGCCGGTAAAGATGATTCCTCTACAGTTTCTACTGTTTTTGTTGTGTCAAGTGGTAACGGTGTTATTTCTGATTCATTTGCTGATACGGGAGCTATACTTGTCAATTTGCGCAATTTTATAAAAGAAGTTAAGATAAAAATAAATACAGGAATCCAAAGAATCCTTTCAATAAACTCACCGAAATCATCCGAAACAACTATCACGCTCCAGGTTTCATTCAATAATTCCCATAAATGGATAGAAGCCAATAAACCAATTGCAATAGCAACATCGCCAATCATACCACTGATTCCTTTAAACTTCCTTCTTATTACATAAAGATAAATCGCGATAATGACAGCAAGAATAAGAGCAGTAATATGAAACCAGCCAAATGTATAAAACCAGGTGTTTTGTAGGTGATTCGCCCAAAAATTTTGTACGGAAGCAATAGGCATGCTTGCAATAATTGATGCCGAGAGGATTATTGCGAACACAAGAAGACACAACGCATTGAAATAGGAACTTTTCCCTTTACCATTAGAAACAAGTTTGGTAAGCGTATTTCCGGCGAGATAGAAAAGGATTATTGCAAAATAAAAGAGTGTATGCCATGAGGTCATTTCCGTTATATCCTTGACACCAGCATATGAATAAACGTGGTCATCATCTAAAATAAATATGAGACGTATAGCACCAAGGACCAATGTCGCGGTAAGAAAATAGGAAATTGCGATTCCTATCGTAGATTTCCCATATTCACGGATCGATTTGAGGATAAGAAAAAGTGCAATAACCATTAAAATAATGCTAACTATATCCAATGAAACATCGATTGGTGCGAAAAGAGGATCGTTATCTACTTCAATAAAACGCATTATTGGATTCATATTTTTGGCTGGAATCATTGTTTTCACACCTCCCATTAGTGCCATAGTAGGCGCGGGAGTATTATTCGCTGAAACGGTAGGGAGAACTATAAAAAAACAACTGAAAACAAAAAAAGAAAGTAATCCAAAAAAAAGTAATTTCTTTTTCTGTGTTATAAAGGGAAGACTATTGAGGTGATTTATATTCATTTATGCTTAACTAGTACTTCTATTAAAAGTATTCCATAAAGAAGAACATAAAATCAAGAAGGAATCGAATTGGGTTATTTCAAGAGGATTTTTTTAACTTTTTGGAAGTCTTCTTGCAATAATGGTTTGAATTTATTTGGAAAACGCAAAGCTGCAGCGGGATGATAGGTTAAGAAATACTTGATGCCATCTTTTTTATCAATCACTGCTCCATGCTCTTTTGAAACAAAAACTTTCTTCTGTAACACTCCTTCAGCAGCGACACGACCTAACAAGACGACAATTTTTGGTTGAATAATTGCGAATTGCTGCATGAGATGGATTCTTCCATGCGCAATATCTTGTGATGTCGGAGTCCCGCGATCCGGCAAATATTTTACAGGGCTGGTGATATAGACATCTTTTTCATCATCCAAACCAATTCCACGGATCAAACTCCGCAATAGTTGTCCTGATCGGCCGATAAAGGGTCTTCCGGTCGCAGATTCTTGTCTACCTGGCGCTTCACCGATAAAAACCACATCAGCATCCGAATTCCCCTCACCTGGGACAGCTCTACCACTTTTGGCAACTTTACAAACCTCACAGTTCTCAATTTCTTTAGCTATCTTATCGAGGGCTTTTTGTTTGTCCATAATTCTTTAATCTTTAATCTTTTTTATATTCCATCACTTTATATAACATTATTCCTAATGAAACCATGACATTTAAACTAATATTTATCCCCCACATCGGCATCTCTGCAATATAATCTGAAGCATCAAGTGCTTCTTTGGTCACACCATCTGTCTCGTGACCGATGATCAAAGCAATTGGAAACTTGTAGTCAATCTGATCATAAGGGACACTTCTTTCATTCTGTTCTATTGAAACAATTTGTATATCTTTATTCTTTAATCGTAATTCTTTAATCGCGTCGACCGCAGTCGGCGCATATTCCCACGGTACCCACTCAGTTGTATTGATTGAAGCTTTCTTGATGCGATGATGAGGAGGAGTCTCAGTTCCTGCACATAGATAAATTTTTTCCACAGCGACAGCATCGGCAAGACGAAAAATTGAACCAATGTTGTACGTATCCAAAACATTATCCACTATTATATAGACTGGATTGCGTTTAATTTTTTTAAATACTTCCGGATCATGTTCGCTAAGACGTAATTTTTTAGCATCCAATTTCATGTGACTATTATACAACAGGTTATTGAAAAACAAATACGTGAGACATATAATGACAATTAACAATGGCTGATATTAAAAAACAAATTCAAAACTATTTAAGAACCGCACGAGTAATGCAACTTGCTACTTCACTTAATGACAAACCTTGGGTATGCAATGTTCATTTCTATGCAGATGACAATTTTAATTTTTATTGGATAAGTACCCAAGAACGACGACATTCTCAGGATATAAAAGAGAATCCATATGTCGCTGCCACAATCAAAGTTCACGAAGACACATCTGAAGAACCATATATCATTGGTCTATCTGTCGAAGGGAAAGCAGAATTGATCAAAGAAAATGAGGCAAAAAAAATAGCGGACAAGTATAAAAATAAATTGGGCAAACCCCAAAGTTTGATAGATGATATTTTTGCCGGCAGAAACCCTCACAAATTTTATCGTTTAAAGACTGAAAAATTCGTCCTGTTTGACACGAAAAACTTTTCAGATAATCCAAGACAAGAATATAAAATCAAATGAAGCTACATCACATCGCCTTATCCGTTAAAGATCTCAAATTATCCAAACAATTTTATATGGAACTATTTGGATTGAAATTTGTATCTGAATTTGAAAAACCTGAGAAAAATAGAAAATTTTTACTACTTGAAGATGAAACTAGTACTCTTCTTGAATTATCTCAAGATGATAATCCAGAGCCTCTCACAGAGGACATAAGCAATAAGAAAAAGATCGGCGTGAAACATATCGGTTTTGCAGTTGAAGATATCGAAGCATTTTTGCAAAAAGCGGCAAAATATAAAATAAAAAAACTCACACCAATTACAAAAGGTGTCACCGTTAAACGATATATTTTCATTACCGATCCCGATAATATCCCTGTCGAAATTTTTGAGATATAATATTAGTATGAAAATTTTTCATCCCGCAATTTCAGTAAAAAGTATTGAAAAATCTCGTGCTTTTTATGAAAAAGTTTTTAACCTCACTTTTCGCGTCGCAGGCGAACGGCCAAAACAACAGATGAAATTTATTATGCTACAAGATGAACATGGGACAGTCATTGAACTTTTTGAGCATAAAAACCCAAAACCCCTTACTGAAGATCTCATGGATTTCAGCCAGGTCGGGATGAAACATATTGCTTTTATTGTAGATAATCTTGAAGAAACATTTGAGAAAGCCCTCAAACATGGAGCAACAGTAATTTGGCCGATTCAAAAAGGAGTAACTGTTAAGAGACTTGCATTCGTTCGTGATCTTGATGGTATTCCGTTGGAGCTTATTGAAACGTAACCTTTCTCCTCTTACCTTTCCTTGTTACAATAGTAACATGCAAACAACTAGCAACCGGCAAAAAAAGCTTGCCATGATAGCACTTATTATCTCTGTTATTATTGGCGGGGCAACTGGAGTTTTTACGAAAATTGTTGTTGTACAAATTCCTCCCTTCACACTTACCTTTCTCCGCTTTATATTTGCCTTACTTTTTATGCTTCCGTTTTTTCTAAAAGAAAAACCGCAGCTTTTTAATAAAAATGCAATTCCCCTTTTTCTAATATCTTTCTTATCAACGATCAATATTATTCTTTTTGCCATCGGTGTCCAATGGACTTCCGCCATCACTGCTCAACTCATTCAAGTAAGCATACCGATACTTGTGGCGCTTTTTTCATTTTTTCTCTATCAAGAACGCCTCACCGGCAAAAAAATCAGTGGCATGATGATTGGATTTATCGGTGTTTGTATTGTTATATTGCTTCCTGTCATTGAACATGGAGTAACGATAACCAGTAGCCTAATTGGGAACATATTTATTTTTATTGGAGTAATTTGTTATGCACTTTACACCGTATTTTCAAAAAAATTACATGTCAAAAAATTTTCTTTTCTTACTATTACCATATTTTTTGCCTTCACAGCTATCCTCACTTCTTTACCTTTCTCTTTATATGAATCAACAACAAATCTTTGGTGGGACCATCTTTCGACATATATAGTATGGCTGCTTATTATTTTAGGCTTCTTTGGCTCTTTTATTTGGTACTTTCTTTATCAATATATTATTAAACACGGATCGCCTCTTATCGGTTCTATGCAATTCTTTCTTTTACCAATATCAAATTTTATCTGGGCATACTTCCTTTTAGGAGAAAAATTGACAACAGGATTTGTTATCGGCGCCATATTTGCCTTTATTGGGGTTTACTTAACAATTTCTTCTCCAGCCAAAACTTCTTAGTGAGTTTTTTGCGGACTACTTTGTAACCATATTTCTTTTCTTTGTTGCATTCAAACTTGTCCCTCTTTTTGATTTTGAAACAACTCCGCTTCCTTTAATATCTTCCAATTTCCATGCTGCAAAATCACAATTCGGATAATTGGAACAGCCATAAAATTTGCGTCCTTTGCGAGTCTTTTTGATAATCACCTTGCCGCCATCTTTGGGACAAAGTATGTTTGTTTCTTCAACGTATGGTTTGGTAAAATTGCAGTCAGGAAAGGTGCTACACGAGAAAAACTTCCCGAATTTTCCGGTTCTAACGACTAAATGACCTTTTTGACACTGCGGACAAATTTCATCAGTTTCCTCAACGGGAATTTTGACTCGCTCTGCATTTTCGACTTCTGCTATTGTTTTTTCAAATGGCTTATAAAAATCTCTCATCATAGCTTTCCAATCTTTTGTACCTTGTGCTATTGCATCAAGCTCATTTTCCATGCTTGCGGTAAACGGTATATCGTCAATTGTCGAGAAATTTTTGACCAGAAAATCATTTACAGCCATGCCAACTGCTGTTGGAACAAATTTTTTATCTGCGCGTTCTACATATCCTCGATCAGTGATGGTTGAAATAATTGACGCGTAGGTTGATGGTCTTCCAATTTCTTTTTCCTCAAGAGTTTTAATAAGTGAGGCATCATTGTAGCGAGGAGGAGGAGTTGTCTCATGAGCATCAGCTCGTGCAGACATAAAAGAAAGTGCCTCAGCGTTCGTAAATTTTGGTAAACGAGTATCTTCCAACGCTTGAGGAGTTAATTTAAGAAATCCGTCAAAGAGTAATACTGAACCAGATGCCTTAAGGCGATACTTTTCCTGCTTTTCCGAATTTGTATCAACTAACACACTGGTTGACTCTATAAGGGCATCGCTCATTTGAGACGCAACCGCTCTTTTCCAAATCAAATCATATAATCTCGCGTACGCATCACCCAAATCCGCTTTTACCTTCTCCGTCATCGTTGTAACTTTTGTCGGACGGATAGCTTCATGAGCTTCTTGTGCATTTTTTTGTTTGGTAAAATATGCTCGAGGAGAATCGGGTACGTATTGATCACCAAATTGTTTTTGAACATAATCACGGATCTGTCCCACCGCTATTTGAGACATTATC